>R24__coassemble_56_pt1 | contig 250251 bp, 186 predicted proteins | sample R24__metabat2_high_PE_033 | metagenome-assembled genome bin R24
CATGGTTATCCGGAAGGGAAAGAGTGTCGGCCGAATGAAAGAACTGATGAAAATACTTTCCGTCAAAACGGTTCAGGCCCCGGGATGTGGCCATCCAAATCTGGCCATGGGGATCCTCCGCAATGGCGTTTACCTGCCCGCTGGACAAGTGGTCCGATACGGCGCGGGAAACATCTTCTTCCGGAACGGGAAGGGACCGGCTGCAGGCTAGTCCGATAAGGGTGAAGAGGATAATTACGTGGCGGTTCATGATTCAAAGATACGCAAATAAATGCAGTTATAAATGGGATTGGACAAAATCCAATACTTTTGGACTATTTCAAAAATGGGCTTTGTATCATTTCTAAACATCTTGTAATCCCACACAAGCCCGCACGCATAATTATAGGGAACTTTGCGGCAGGAAAACCGCAAACACAAACTAAACCAAATAAATGTACCCTATGATTCCTTCTGCATTCAAAAGACTGACCGCCGCTGTGCTGTCCGTCTTGCTGCTGGGTACCGCGCTGCATGCACAGCAGCGGGTCACTCTGAGCGGCTCCGTAGTAGACGCCTTAGGTCCGGTTATCAGTGTCGGCGTGGTCCAGCTTGGAACCACCAACGGCACCGTCACGGATACGGACGGCCATTTCTCCATCACCGTTCCCGCCGGGGCCACGGTAGAATTCTCTGCACTGGGCTATCTGTCTCAGCAGATTGTAGTAAACGAGTCCAAGACCGTTACCATTACCCTGGAAGAAGACAATCTCCAGTTGGAAGAAACGGTGGTAGTAGGTTACGGCGTCCAGAAAAAGAGCGACCTCACCGGCGCCATCTCTTCCGTGAAGAGCCAGGACCTGGAAGCCCGTACCATCACCACCGCCAGCCAGGCCCTTCAGGGCAAGACGGCCGGTGTGCAGGTAATGAACTCATCGGCCCGCCCGGGTGCTAACCCCACCATCCGCATCCGCGGTATCTCCTCCAACGGAGACTGCGACCCTCTGTATGTGGTGGACGGCCGCGTCACTTCCGACATTGGAGGAATTGACCCCAACGACATCGAGTCCATGGAGGTGCTGAAAGACGGAGCCTCGGCTGCCATCTACGGTGCTTCGGCCGGTAACGGCGTCGTGCTCATCACTACCAAGAAGGGTAAAGGAGAAGGAAAAGTGAGCTACGAATTCCAGCTGGCTGTCCAGAGCCTGGGTAAGGTACCGCAAGTAATGAATTCCGAGCAGTAAATTGATTATTATACGGAGGCCGGCCTCCTCTCCCTGGACCAGATTTACCGCAACTGGGATTTCCAGACCAATACCGACTGGGTGAACACTGCCTTTGAGAAAGGCATCATGCAGCGCCACAACGTCTCTTTCCAGGCCGGAAACGAGAAAGGCTCCATCTATGCCTCCATCAACTACCTGAACAACAATGGTATCTTTGCAGGCAAGTCCGACTATTACGAGCGTATCACCGGCATGGTGAACGTTTCCTGGAAAATCAAGCCCTGGCTGGAGTTCGGCTCCAACAACCAGATTGAGTTCGCATCCGGCCGCAACATCTCCGACGCCGGGACCGTCATCAATTCCCACACAGATCTCAATACGGTCCTTTCCGTCCTCCGGCTGGATCCGCTCACCAAGCCCGTCTATGCGCCCGGTGAACTGCCCGCCAATATGCAGATGGTCCTGGACAACCCTCAATGGGGACCGCTCCTGCAGGACGAAAACGGAAACTACTACGGTGTTTCCAACTTCATCATCGACTCCAATCCCAACCCCCTCATCCTGAGGGACCGTTCCTTCATGAAGTCCCGGAAGATGGCCATCAACGGAACCGCCTTCCTCAACCTGACTCCGCTCAAGGGACTGCTCATCACCTCCCGGCTGTCATACCAGCTTAACGGAGCCAACGAATACACCTATGACATTCCCTACTATGCCAATCAGAAGGCACAGCAGAACTACGTCACCCTGGCCAGTTCCGCTTCGGATCCCGGCTATTTCCAGTGGGAAAACTTCCTCAACTATAACGTAGATCTGGGTAAGCACAACCTGGGCGTGATGCTGGGCACCTCCTACAGCCAGGCTCACGACTTTACCGTGGGCGGCAGCGTATCCGGCGGTGAAGGTGACCTGGGTGTCCAGAAGAACAATCCCCTCTTCTACTACTTCGCCTATCGCTCCGCTTCCTCCACCCTTCGTCTGTCCGGTGGTGAAGACCTATTCCGGAGAAAACTCGCCTATTTCGGCCGACTGAACTGGAGCTACGCCAGCAAGTATCTGGTACAGGCTTCCCTGCGTGCCGATGCAGCCGACACCTCCGTCCTTCCCGTCACCAAACGCTGGGGTTACTTCCCGGCCGTTTCTGCCGGTTGGACTATCTCTGAAGAACCTTTTATGGAAGGTGTACGCAGCTGGCTCCCGTTCCTGAAGATCCGCGCCAGCTGGGGCCAGAACGGCTCTATTGCCTCTCTGGGCGGTTACCGCTACGCCAATGCCATTGCCTCCTTCTATAATTATTATGCAACGGAGGCCCTTCCTACGGCCGACGGTCCCGACTACGGTTACATCTACGGCTATGCTCCTTCTTCCTCCGGCAACAACGAGCTCAAGTGGGAGACGTCCGAACAGACAGACCTGGGCCTGGATGCCCGCTTCCTGGGCGGCAAGCTCACCTTCTCCATGGACTGGTTCAACAAGACCACCAAGGACCTGATCGTAGAAGGCCTGGTTCCTTCCACCATTATGGGCATTACGGCTTCCCCCATGAATGCCGGTAATATCCGCAACACCGGTTTTGAGTTCGAACTGGGCTGGAGCGACCAGATTGGCAAGGATTTCAGCTATAGCATCCGCGCCAACCTGTCCACCCTCAAGAACAAGGTTACCAAGATTCACGAGACCGCCACTTACATCAGCTCCACGGTAGCTCCTACCCGCTTTGAGGTGGGCCAGCCCGCCTGGTACTTCTACGGTTACAAATTCGCGGGCATCAATGCCCAGACGGGTGAACCGGAGTTTGAAAACCTGGACGACGATCCTACCATCGGAGACGGTGACAAGACCTATATCGGAAAGGGTATTCCGGACCTCACGGGCGGTGTCACCCTCACAGCCAGCTGGAAGGGAATCGACCTTCTGGTCTTTGGTACCGGCTCCTACGGTAACGATATCCTCTGCTCCCTGAACAGTACCAGCGGTGCCTACAACAAGCTCACTTACTTCACGGAGGATCGCTGGACCCCCAACCATACCAACGCCACCCAGCCGCGCGCCGGCGCCAACGGCCTGGACAAGTACGCCATATCATCGGCCAGTGTCTTTGACGGATCCTTCTTCAAGATCAAGCAGATCCAGCTGGGTTATTCCCTGCCCAAGAGCCTGCTCTCCAAGATCAGGATTGACAACTTCCGCATCTACGCTTCCCTGGACGACTGGTTCACTTTTGCCAAGTATCCCGGCTTTGACCCGGAAATCACCGGTGTCGGACAGTCCCTGGGTATTGACAGCGGTAGCTATCCTACCTCCAAGAAACTTGTTTTCGGCGTTCAGTTAACCTTCTAATTCCAGTTTGATATGAAAAAGTCATTTGCCTATATCCTCGCAGGGACCCTGCTTCTGGGAGCTTCGCTCTCTTGCAGCAAACAGCTGGACATTCCACAGCACGGTTCCCTGAACTACGATACATACTACAAGACGGACGAAGAGGCCGAAACGGCTACCGCCTATACGATGCTCACCCTCCGGAACCTGGAGAGTACCATCTTCCTCACCAAGAACATGCTTTCCGACGACTTCTGGGCCGGCGGTGGCCAGCGCAACGATGTGGCCGACCTTGAAAAGCTGAACGAATTTACCTTTGACAGCGAGCATAGCAACGTCAGAAGCCTGTTCAGCGGCTACTATAGCGTCATCTATTATTGCAACGTGGCCATCCATCACGTGGAGCCCGACACCCCCGTCAAAAAGCGCGTAGTGGCCGAAAACCGCGTCCTGCGTGCATGGGCCCATTTCGAGCTCGCTTCCCTTTGGGGTAATCCGCCCATCGTGGACCACGAGCTGGAAGCCAGCGAGTATGCCCAGCCCAATGCAACGGACGAGGAGCTCTGGAGCTTCCTGGAAACCGAGCTCACAGAAGCCATCGCCAGCGGCGCCCTGGCCCAGAAGAGCGATCTGAATGATAAGACCGCCTGGCAGCCCACCAAGCAGTTTGCCCAGGCAGTATTGGGTAAGGTCTACCTTTGGCAGGGCAAGAAAACTGAAGCCGCCAAAGTGCTGGACGAAGTCATCGGCAGCGGGCTGTACGACCTTTATGAAGGGGAATACGAAGACCTTCTGCGCTACGACAATTCCTTCTACCGGGAAGAACTCTTCACCATCCGCCGCGTGGACGATCCCGCCGCCGTTTGGGTGAATATCAACACGTACCGGATTGGCATCCACTGGAAGACCGACGCCATGAACCTGACCGGAGACTTCGCCTCCATGGGCTGGGGACAGTGCAACCCGCAGAAGGCCCTGTACGATGCCTTTGTGCAGGCCGAAGGTGAGAATGGTTACCGCCTGGGCCAAAGCGTCAAAACGGTAGCTCAGATGGCAGTCCTTGGAAACACCATCAAGGACGGAATGAGCCTCTACGGCAACGAAGGCTACTTTATGTGGAAATGGCGTCGCCTCGCGGGCGAAGCTCCCGGAGCCGGTATGGGCTATGCCGATACCAACTCCCCCCGCTTCATGCGTTTTGCCGAGGTACTGCTGCTGGCCGCCGAAGCCAATCTGGGAATTGACCAGGAAAAGGCCGACAAGTATTTCAACAGAATCCGTACCCGCGCCAAGGCCTCTACCAAGAGCAACGTAACCCTCGCCGATATCCAGCTGGAGAAGCGCTGCGAACTCTGCGGAGAAGGTACCCGTTTCCAGGATATGCTGCGCTGGGGCATTGCCGCCGACTGCCTGAAGAATCAGGGCGGTCAGATTCCCACCCTGGACTCCAATGGTAATGTTTCCTACCAGCAGTACAACAAAGACGCCTCCAAATTCGGATTCAAGGACGGTAAACACAACCGGCTCCCTTATCCCGCCCTGGAGACCAGCCAGAACGTGAATATCAAACAAAACCCCCAGTGGTAAGCGATTATGAAAAAGTTACTTCTTTATATCTCCGCAGGCCTTTTGGCCCTCTCCTGCACCAAGAGTGCCGTTGAGCCCCTGTCGGGCAAGTATCCGAAGCCCGAAACCTACACCCTCACCCAGCTTACGCAGGGCGAACGCACCAAGGATGAGAACGGAAAGTTCCATTTCCCGCTTACCCTGGCATCCGCTGCAGGCGACCAGCTGAACCTGGTCCTGGTAGCCGACACTTATTACATTGCCGGCGTCACCTACTCCGGCGGTTTCTCCACCGACGCCAAGGCCGGTAACTACCTCTCCGACGAGAGTTCCTTCAGCGTGGCCGGCGGCAGCGCCAGCCTCCTCAACACAACAGGAACCCTCTCGGTAACCAAGGCCGAAGATCACTATACCCTGAGCGGTTATCTCTGGACCGTCGAAGGGAAGGCTTTCCAAGTAGAGGCTGCCTTTGATGCCGTATATGAACCCGAGAAAGAAGCCCAGCGGATGGATACCCTCCTGGACGCCAAGGCCCTGGAAGGCAGCGTAGTCATCTACATCGCTTCCGGAAACATCAACGTATCGGCCGACCTGGCCGGCAATCCCTTCTTTACCGGCGACGGCAAAGTTCTGATGCTGGCCCTGGAAAGCACCGACGGTAAGCTGTATCCCGGCACCTATTCCGTAATTCCCGGTGACTTCTGGGCCTACGAATACGGTCCCGGCATGCTCTTCACGGGTGGCGGCGGCACCAACTGGTTTGACGTGAACGCCAGCGGATACGACGTAACCAACCTCAAGACCGGTGAAGCTATCGTCACCAAGACCGGCAGCACTTACAATGTAGAATACAAAGACGAGGCATCCGAGACATGGGTAGCCTACACCGGACCCATCGAGGCCCTGGACTATGAGATAATTGAATATACTCCCCTCACCCAGGTAGTGGAAGTAGTTCCCGGCCAGGGCACCGTTACCCTGCGACTGGCCACTGAAGGCGTCGAAGCTACCTACAGCGAAATGATGCAGTCCTACACTTATTCAGGAAGCGGCAACTACGTATTCCTGGAGTTGTACAGCGCCGATGGAAGCGTTGCGGCCGGCAGTTACAAGGCCTGTAGTGTCCCCGGATGGGTACAGGAAGGAGAGTTCGGCACCGGATTCCTGTACAACTACGAATATGCCCCCGGTATGTTCTGGCCGGTTGACATGGGTTCCACCTGGTTCACCCTGGATGGCGAAGAAACCAAGACCTATATCACCGACGGCATGGTCAATGTTTCCTTCGAAGGCGATGTTTGCACCATCACTTTGGAATCTACCGTTGCAAATGCTAAATTTGTAGGAAAACTCGCCACAGAATAATGAAGAAACACTTGACTATCATAGCAGCCGCGTTCCTGGCGGGCACGGCTGCTTTTTCCCAGAACACCGTTTCCTTTGACCTGAACTATCCCACGGATCAGGTCATCTCTCCCGTAAGCGTGCCGGCCGGCCGTATGCTGCCGGCCGAGGCCAAGACTTACCCGGTGCGGGAAGGGTATCGCTTTGGAGGCTGGTATACTTCCAAAGACTGCCTACCGGAACAGGAATGGCGTTTTGGCAATAATGCCAGCTTTTTTGTTCCGGCCACGGATTCCATGAAGGTGGAGAAGTCCATGACCCTCTATGCCAAATGGGTGAGCCCCAAGGCTATCCGCACCGTAGAGGATCTGGATGCCATCCGGGAAGACCTGTACGGCTGGTATGTACTGGAAAATGACCTGGATCTTTCAGGCATTGCCAGCTGGAACCCCATCGGCGAATACGAGGGACCCTATGAGTTTGCTCCGGCCGAATGGTGGCGCCACGCCTTCAAGGGCATCTTTGACGGGCAGGGACATACCATCAAGGGCCTGCGGATCACGGCTCCCAAGGGAGACAAATTCGGCCTTTTCGGGACTATGGCTGACGGCGAGATCTGCAACCTTATCCTGGAGGACAGCCAGCTCTGCTTGACGGCCGAAAGGCCCTACGGAGCTCCCCTGGTGGGCATTATCAAACAGGACAAGGGCGTAGCCGCCGTACGCAACTGCACCATTACCGGTACCGTCATCAAGGCCAAGACCACCAATACGGAAGGCACTTTCCACAGTTTCACCGGCCTTTGCGGCGGTATCTGGGGAGGTCTCATTGAGAATTGCGCGGTAGACGGAACCATGGATATCGAAATGGCCGGAGAGGGCGGCGGTGAGCTCTACGTGGGCGCATACGCCGGCGAAGCCTACAACGACACCCGCAACTGTTCTTCCCACTTCAACATCAACATTCGCTTTACCCAAACCCCAAAGGCCGAGTTCAAAGCCTTTATCGGAGGCCTTCAGGCATCGGCCACCAACGTGGAGAACAGCACGGCCAGCGGCAGCATCCGCCTGAGCGGAGATACCGGTTCCAAGCAAATCTTCCTGGGCGGCCTGGTGGGCAGCGAGCGCTATGGCTCTGTCAAGAACAGCTCTTCCACCGTGGCCATAACCGTTGAGAACACGGGCTTTGCCCAGGTGGGCGGCATCGTGGGTGAGTTCAATGCCACCTACGGCACCATGGGATCGGCCTTTGGCGTCAACACCACCAGCGTGGAAAAATGCGCCTATGCCGGAACGCCTGTCTTCACCAACGTGGCTCAGCCGGTCTTTGGCGAGACGGCCGGAGCCGGGGAGCCCGCTCCCCTCACCTCTTTCTGGGGCCCGTCCATGAGCTACAAGATAGAAGGCTGCACCTACCGCACTTCTCCTCTGGAAGGAGAATGGTACGGCTTGTACTGCGGCAGCCCTGTTACGCTCACCATGGAAGGAAATCAGTTCAATCTGGTATCGGAGGCTTTCTCCTCCATGAACATGAGTTGCCATTATACGCTCAAGGATGGCAAGCCTGCCGGGATTTCCCTGTCGGTCGGTCCCAGCGGAATGGCCGGAGAAGGCATTTACACCCTTCAGGGAGACTGCCTGGATCTGCTGGTCATCTTTGGTGCGCCGGGTATGGTCCAAGCGCCCAAGTCGTTTGAGGAAGGGGCCACCAACTTTGCCGCCACCCGCCTGCTGCTGAGCAGGGATAGAAGCGCCATGGATGCAGCTACAGCCCCCGTGGAGGTGCCCGCATCCGCTACCCTGGCCTTTGAGCGCAATAAGCGCCTGGGCGCCGGCGTCAACCTCAACTCTACTCTGGACGGCTTAAACGGCAATGAACCCGTGAAGTCCGGCACCATCAAGAAGATAGCCAAGGCCGGCTTCAAGAGCGTGCGCATTCCCGTCCTCTGGCCCGCCCATATGGAAGCATCGGCCCCTTATACCATTGACCCTGCCTTCTTTGCCAAGGTGGATGCCGTGGTGGACGAATGTATCGCCAACGGTCTGGCCGTGATCCTGGACAACCATTACTATCCGGTCATTTCCTTCGGCTTCACCCCGCAGGACCTTTCCTATTCGGACAACATCGACCGTCTGTACAGCCTCTGGCAGCAGGTTTCGGCCCATTATAAGGACTATGCCGATGAGGATGTTTACTTTGGCCTTATGAACGAGCCCAGTCTGCAACTGGATCCTTCGCTCTATAATGAGATCATTGCGTGCTGCAGCCGGATTATCCGCCAGGACAATCCCGGCAAAACCATCATCGTGGGCACACCCAGCCTGGGACAACACTGGACCATAGGTCTTCTCCAACTCCCTGCCGATGATTGGAACATCATAGCCGAGGCACATTACTATCTGCCCCAGACCTTTACCCACCAGGGTATCGAGTTTGCCATGGCCGGCAGCATCAAGGACATTCCCTGGATGGGATCGGAAGCCGATAAGGCTCCTCTTGAGCAGGATTTTGCCTTCCTCTCCCGCTGGAGCCAGCGTACAGGACGTCCGGTGAGCATCAGCGAGTTCGGAGCCTGCAACAATGCCGACAACGCCTCCCGCGCCCGCTATATCGGCTTTGTGCAGTCCCAAGCCCGCCAATACGGTTTCAGTACCATGATCTGGTCTTTCTACCGCGACGGCTTTTCCATTTATGACGACGCCAGCGGCAAATGGAACAATTCCCTTTTAAAAGCCCTTAAACTGAAATAAGATGAAGCGAAGTTGGTTCTTATCGCTTGCAAGCGTCTTCCTGTGCATCTGTGCCGGTGCACAGGACCAGCGCTTCGCAAACCCTCCCAAAGAAGCTCACCCATACGTCTGGTGGCATTGGATTGACGGAAACACGTCCAAGGACGGTATCCGTAAAGACCTCCTGTGGATGGACCGCATTGGCATAGTAGGTTTCCACCAGTTTGACGCTGGTGGCGCCATGATGCAAGGACTCCCTCCCGTAGTAGCCAAGACGCCCTACCTGAGCCCCGCCTGGAAAGAGAACTTCGCCTATGCCATAGCCCTGGCTGATTCGCTAGGCATGGAGGTAGGCATAGCCTCTGCTCCGGGCTGGAGCAGCACCGGCGGTCCCTGGGTAGCACCGGAAGACGGCATGAAAAAGCTTACCTGGCGCACATTGGAAGCAGAAGGAAACGGCAATACCCAAAAACTGGAACTCCCTGAACCCTATAAGAATATAGGCCGATTCCAGAATGTAAGCGCCGGCCTGTATGCACCCGTATATGAAAGGATGAAGCAATGGTACGCCGATATTGCCGTTGTTGCCGTACGCATACCGGAAGCCGAAAAGAGCATGCAAGAGCTGGGGGCCACCATTACCTCCAGCGGAGGAACCTTTACCGTAGAGCAGCTCACCAATGGAGACATCAACGACGGTAACGAGTTGGCTATCAATAAAGAAGGCACGCACTCCTGGATCCAGTACAACTTCCCGGAGGCCGTAACCATCCGCTCCCTTACCCTGGTAGGCGGGCAGGAGCAAGGGCAGTTTGAGCACAACCGATCCTATGCCAATGAGCTCCTCTGCAGCCAGGATGGGCACAACTGGCAGACCGTCTGCCGGATTCCGTCTTCCAACATTCCCCAGATTACACTGGATATTCCCGAAACAACGGCCCGCTATTTCCGCCTCATGGTAGTGAACCCCCAGCCGGATTACAGCCTGGCTGCCTATGGTGTCCCTGTGGTAATGCCCACCGGCACCCGCATCCATGAATGGAAGTTAAACACCGTATACAAGGTAAACCACGCCGAGGAAAAGGCGGGTTTCACCTCCCCCGGAGACCTGATGACCTTTGGCACGCCGGCAACCCATGCTCCCGTTCCGGAGACCCTGGACCTTACAGACCTGGTGAAAGACGGCGTCCTGTCCTGGAACGTTCCCGCCGGTAAGTGGCGCATCTACCGCTTTGGCGCTTCCCTCACCGGCAAGCAGAACCATCCCGCCCCGCCGGAAGCCACCGGACTGGAAGTGGACAAGCTGGACCCGGATGCCTGGTACCGCTACTTCCACACTTATCTGGACCTGTATAAGGACGCTGCCGGCGGCCTGCTGGGCCCCCGCGGCATCCAGTACCTGATGATAGACAGCTACGAGGCCGAGCACATGACCTGGACCCCTCAGATGGAGCAAGCCTTCCAGAGCGCCCGGGGCTATGCCCTGCGCCCCTGGCTACCGGCCCTTACCGGAGAAATCATCCAATCCTCCGAAGCCACCGAAGGCTTCCTCTTTGACTGGAGGGAGACCATTGGAGAGCTCTTTGCCGCCAATTACGACCGCGTGAACGAAATCACTGCAGAATATGGCATGAAGGGCCGCTACACGGAGAGCCATGAGAACGCCCGCACCTTCGTGGGAGACGGCATGGACCCCAAACGCACAGCCACCGTACCCATGGCCGCCATTTGGACCGTTGGAGCGGCAGAGAGTATTGCCTACCAGGCCGACATCCGCGAATCCGCATCGGCCGCCCACCTCTACGGACAGAATCTGGTAGCCGGCGAGAGCTTCACCACCAATGGGATGCTGGGTGGCGCCTACAGCTGGTATCCGGGCAACTTGAAGGAAGTGGCCGACGTGGCCATGATGAGCGGTCTCAACCGTTTCTTCATCCATGAAAGCGCCCACCAGCCTTCCGACGAAGTCCGTCCCGGCCTGGGGCTTCTCATCTACGGTCAATGGTTCAACCGTCACGAAACCTGGGCCGAATATGCCAAGTACTGGATGGACTACCTGGCCCGCAGCTGCTATTACCTGCAAGCCGGCAAGAACGTAGCCGACGTGCTCTGGTACTATGGAGAAGACGCCAACATTGCATCGGCCTATGCCAGGGCCCTGCCGGATGTGCCGGATAGCTACGCTTACGATTTCTGCAGCCCGCACGCCCTTCTCAACGTTCCGGCTGTGGAGAACTACAAAGTCATTGCCCTGGGAGAGCATGCACGGAATATGAGCCTTGAAATCCTTAGGAAACTGCATCAGCTAGTCTCCAAAGGCGTTTTCCTCATTGGTCAGGAGCCTGTGAAGATGGTCGGACAGGGAGATAATACCGCCGAATTCGAGCGCCTGAAGGCCGGTATCTGGCATGCCGCCCGTCCCAATGTCTGGACCGGTTCTGTAGCCGAAGGCCTGCAGCGCTCCGGCGTGGCTCCGGACTTTGTTTCCTCGGCCCCGGGCTTGCGCTATGTGCACCGCAAGGACGGCGTCCGCGATATCTACTGGGTCCGCAATTTCAGCGGCGTTCCGGTGGATACGGACCTTGTTCTGCGGGATGCCAAAGGCCCTGTTTGTGTGATGGATCCTGTCTCCGGCAAGCCCGTTTACGGCGCCTTCAAGGACGGAAGATTACATATGGGAGCCGGCGATGCCCTGTTCCTGGTAGCCGATCCTTCGGCAGCACCGGAGGTGGAACCTCAACCGCTGGCAAGCGCCGGCGAAGTAGCCCTGGGTGGCCCCTGGACGGTTTCCTTCGAAGGTCTGGACGCTCCAGCCGGCAAGCGCAGCTGGAAGGTGCTCAGTTCCCTCACGGAATCCAAGGAACCTGCCGTGAAGTATTTCTCCGGAACAGCCACCTATAAGAATACCTTCACGCTATCCAACAAGAACCTCCCTGAAGCCCTTTGCATAGACCTGGGCCAGGTGGGGCAGATGGCCGATGTGTACATCAACGGAGAGCACGTGGACTTCCTCTGGAAAGCCCCTTATGTGGTGAAGTACGAAGGCAAGCTCAAACCGGGTAAGAACACCATTGAAGTGAAGGTGGTGAACACCTGGGTAAACCGCCTCATCGGCGATGCACAACCGGGCGCGGAAAAGCATAGTTACACCACGGTTCCTTTCTATGGAGCAGACAGTCCCCTGCTGCCTGCCGGTCTCATGGGTCCCGTTCACTTGGAAATGCTGCGTTAACTTATTAACTTTGGCGTTATGAACGACGCCATCCATCTGAAATATCTGATGGTAAGCCCCGAAGATTTGCTTTGGGGCTTAGCCGTCAATTCTGTAGGCTACCAGGAAGTGGGACCGGGAGAATCCTATCCGCCCGGAGACCATCCTTCCCGCTACCTTTTCTCGGAGGAGAAAGGCCGAATTCTAGATGAGTATCAGTTGCTGTACATCACTAAAGGACAAGGGGCTTTCCGCAGCGCGTCCCTACCTCATCCGGTTCCGGTTCGCTCCGGCAGCATGTTCCTGCTTTTCCCCGGAGAATGGCATTCCTATCGGCCCGACAAAGAAACCGGCTGGAAAGAGTACTGGATAGGCTTCAAGGGGTCACAGATGGACGCCTGGGTGCGGGACGGCTTTTTCTACAAGGAAGAGCCTGTCTGGAATGTAGGAATCCGGAGCGAGATCGTATCCCTTTATCAGAGCGCCATAGATACGGCTAAGGAGCAGGAGGCGCTTTTCCAGCAAAGCCTGGGCGGCATTGTGGCTCATCTGGTGAGCCTGGCGCGTTTTTACAGGCGTAACGAGGCCTTCTCCGAGGTAGCCAGCCAGATGAACCGCGCCAAGATTCTCATTGCCGACCAATTCCGGACCATCACGCCGGAAAGCCTTGCGCAGCAGTTGAATATGGGCTACTCCAACTTCCGCCGCATCTTCAAGGAGTACACCGGTTTCTCTCCGGCCAAATATATCCAGGAGGTGCGCATGAACAAGGTAAAGGAGGCCATCACCCATACAGCAAATCCCATCAAGCAGATTGCCTACGAGATGGGATTTGAAAATGAAGATTATTTCTTTACCGCCTTCCGGCGCGTTACAGGCCTCACACCCGTGCAGTACCGGGAACTCACCCAGGGAAAGAGCCTCTAGCTCTTACAAGGTAAAAACGGTTTCCTTCAGGATTTCCGATACGGTGGGGTGCGGGAAGACCACTTCCTTGAGCTGCTCCACCGTAAGGCCTTTCTCAATGGCTATGCAGGCACTTTGGATAATCTCCGAGCAGGGATTTCCCAGCATGTGCACGCCCAGGACCTGGTGGGACTGGGCGTCCACGATCACTTTGCAAAGGCCCTCTCCCCTCTCGTTCTCTGCCACAAAACGGCCGCTGAAGGCCATGGGCAGCTTGAGGACGGTGTAATCCAGTCCCTGCTTGGCGGCTTCGGCCTCCGTAACACCTACACCAGCCACTTCCGGATTGGTGTAAACCACACCCGGGATGGCCTTGTAGCTCATGGAATCTTCCTTGCCCAGGATGGTGTTTACGGCCACTTCTCCCTCACGGGTAGCCGTGTGCGCCAGCATGGAGAAGCCCGTCACGTCACCGGCGGCATACACACCCGGAACATTGGTGCGCATCTTCTCGTCTACTTTTATGCCGTAAGGACGGCCGGCAGGGTTCAGTGCCAGTTCAACGCCTATATTTTCCAGGCCGATGCCCTGGAAATTGGCCCTTCGGCCCACGGAAACCAGGATCTTGTCTCCGGCGGCCCGGCAGGTATTGCCTTCCGCGTCTTCGTAGACCACCTCGTTGCCTTCCACCGCCACCACTTTGCAGCTCAGATGGAACTCCACGCCCTTCTTGGCGTACTGGGCCTGCAGCATGGCGCTGATCTCGTCGTCCAGCGGGCCCAGGATCTTGGGCAGCATCTCCACCACCGTCACCTGCGTACCGATGGAGTTGAAGAAGCTGGCGAATTCCATTCCGATGACGCCGCCGCCAATGACCACCAGGCGCTCCGGCTGCTCCTCCAGGGACAGGATCTCCCGGTTGGTCACCACCACGCCGCCCAGGCCTTCCTTGAGGCCCGGAATGGACGGAACAGCTGCCTCAGAGCCCGTGCAGACCAGGATATTTTTGGCCGAATAGGTAGCTTCACCGGCCGTCAGGACAAAGCCATCGGCCTCTTTGCCGGTAATCACGGCTGCTTCTTTTACTACCTCCACGTTGGCGTTTCTCATCTGCACCTTGACACCGCCCACCAGCTTTTTCACCACCTTCTCCTTGCGTTTGAAGATGGCTCCAAAATCGATGGCGCTCTCCGGCACATTGACGCCATAGCGGTCGGCATGGCGGGTATAATCGTATACTTTTGCGCTGTATAGCAGGGTTTTGGTGGGGATGCAGCCCTCGTTGAGGCAGACACCGCCCAGTTCTCTCTTTTCAAAGAGCACAACGGAAAGACCCGCGGCTCCGGCCCGTCCGGCGGCTACATAACCGCCGGGGCCTCCACCCAAAATGGCAAGATCGTACATAGTTTATTTCTTGATGGTATAAGTTCCGGAAGTATATTCCTTGACCTCCTCCTCTCCGGGAAGGGTCACGCTGGCTCTGGCGCCCTCGGGTACGGAGAACTCCCACACCCAGGTATCTCCGTCGTAGTGCCAGGCACTTTCAATGACACCGGCGGCGCTCTCATAACGGGCCTTGACAGAACCCAGGCGCTTGTCCGGCACGGGCTTCATGATAATGTGCTTGAAGCCGGGCTCCGCAGGATCGGAAGCAATGCCGGCCACGGTTTCCCAAATCCATTCGCACACGGCACCGTAAGCGTAGTGATTGAAGCTGTTCATACCGTTGGGGCCCATGCCCTTGTCTTCCATATAGCTGTTCCAACGCTCCCAGATGGTGGTGGCTCCGTTGTCAATGGAATAAAGCCAGCTGGGGTTCTTGCGCTGGAAGAGGAGCTCGTAGGCCATATCGGCCATTCCGTTCTCCGTAAGGGTCTGCATGAGGATGGAAGTACCCAGGAATCCGGTCTGCAGGCAGTTGCCATGGTCTTCAAAGTTCTGGCGCAGGCGGGCAAGCATCTTCTCCTTGGCATCTCCTTCCACCAGCCCCAGCTTGAGGGCAAAGAGGGCCGGTGTCTGCATGGTATTGAGGATGGGAAGCTGGAAAGAGCCGTCCACTTTCAGGAACTGGCTCCGCAGATAATCCTTGGCCTCATTCTCCATAGCCAGGTACTTGGCGGCATCCCGGCCGGTATGGGCGGCCATATCCTTCATATACTCGGCATCCAGGGCCCAGTAGCAGGCGCCCAGGTAGCTCCAGTACTGTTCTGCCTGCTTGCGGGTTTCCGGGCTCTCGAAAGCACGGCCGCTGCAGCTTTCCAGGGGTTCGTAGCTAAGCCAGTCGGCCCAGTTGTAATTGCCGTTTTCCGGCTTCATGAACTCGTGGGAATACTTGCCCTCGTTCACATGGGCCATGAATTTCTCCATGGAATCCCAGCTCTCGTCCACGATGGAGGCATCTCCAAACTGCTTCCAGATGGTCCAGGGCACAATGATTCCGGCATCGGCCCAGCCCAGGCGCATTTTCTCGTTGCCGTACTGGGCGTAGGGCGAGACGCCCGGATAACCACCGGTCTCGCTCTGGCTGTCCCGTACGTCCCGGAGCCATTTGTGGAAGAAACGGTCCGTGTTGGCAAAGAAGCTGCCGGTCTCGGCGAAAACCTGCGTGTCGGCCATCCAGCCCAGGCGCTCGTTGCGCTGCGGGCAGTCTGTAGGCACGGAGAGATAATTGGACAGTTGCCCCCAATAGGTATTGGAAATGAGCTTGTTAATAAGTTCGTTTCCCGTTTCTATCTTACCTATTTCCATCTCTTTGGAAATGGAAGTGACCGGTACGGAGGCAATGGACTTGAACTGCACGGGAGCATCGGCCGTAACGGCAATATAGCGGTATCCCCAGAAAGAGGTGCGGGGCTGATAAGCCACAAAACCATCCGACGGGCCGAAGGTATAGGTAAGCCAGATCTCGTCCGGATCCACGCGCAGGTTGCGGCGGTGGGTGCTGCCCTCAGGGCCGTCCATGCCGCGGCGCTCGGCACCGTTGCCGTCGTTAAGGATCTCGGAGGGACGGCAGATCAGGAGCGTACCTTCAGCGGCCTTGAATTCAAAGGAAGGCACGGCGGCCGCATTCTGGCCAAAGTCCACCACCAGGGTCTCCCCGGGGTTGAGCTCTACCACTTCACCGGCTTTATAATCCCTCTTGACCACAATCTTGCCATACTCCACCTCATTTTTCACTTCCGACTCCACGGCATCGGTCACACCTTCCCAGACGTAGGTCTTGACAGGCTGGAGCCTGAGGTCTTCGCGCTGGTAAATCTCTGCACCCACATTGGGAAGGATCACTCCCTTGAACTCGGTGTTCACCTCGGGGGTCTTGAGCAAATCGGGGGTATCGTACCCCATGGGGCAACGGGCGTCATATTCCTCACCGTCAAAGATACCGGAGTGCTTCACGGGACCGGCTATCCCGGCCGTCCAATGCTCGGTATCCGTACCAAAACGCTCGCAGCTGCCATCGGCATAGGTTACTTCCAGGACACAGCGGAAAGCGCATTTCTTTCCATAGGAACCTCTGCCGCCACCCTTGACAATCTTGTCGGACCACCAGCCGGGGGTCACCTGCGCAGAAAGCACATTCTCCTCCCCTGCCTTTTTATGGAAGGCCTCCGTCACGTCATACGTAAAGGAGCGCTTGGTCTTCCCGTTGTGCGTAAAGCCGGGCTTGAGCACTTCCTTGCCCACTAGTTCTCCATTGAGATAAATATCGTAGACACCCAGGCCGGCGGTCATCCACACAGCCCTGGACACCTTCTTTCCATTCTTTACCGTTGAAAGGAACCAGTTGGCACCGGGGGCACTCTTATAGGCATCGCCGGCGGCCACCGGGGCATCCACTACAGAAATCCACTGGGAAGCATCCCAGGCCTCATTTTCCAGGGCATCGGTGAGCGTACCCACAGGGCCCTCGGGTTGGGCGGTACCACAGGCAGTCAGGGCAACGGCCAGGGCCGCCAGAAGGAACAGACGGTTTTTCATGGTTATTTCATTTTAAGGACAAACGTAGGATCCAGCGGATAACGGCCGAAGTCTTTGCCAAACAGAGACAGGCCGCCTGCATTGCCTTCGGGAACGGCAATGCGCAGGGTAAAGGTACGACCCACTTCCCCGGCGTCCTGCACGGGGAGGGGCACCCGCACCAGCTGGCCATAGGTGCCGGCCTCGCGGATGCGGGGCACATTGGGCTGGGCACCCCAGGACAGGATGCCGCGGTGGTCGGCCGGGCAGTCCGTGAGCTGGGCGCCACCCAGCGTATAACCGTTGATGCTCACGGTGACGGACGAGGGCCAGAGATTCTCGTCAGTCATGGCAAAGGCATTCAGGGACTTGCAGGGGTCGTAGGTACCGCCACCCAGCATAAAGTCTCCCTGGATTTCGTTGCCGGCCACGTCTTTACCCAGCATCTGGCGGGAAGACGCTTCAAAGATGAGCTCGGCACTGGCCACCTTCTTCAGGTCCAGATTCTGCGGGAGGGTAATCTTATACTCAAACCAGCCGTTGCCAAAGCCGTTTACCTTGAGGCCGTCATATACGGCCGAAGAACCCTTGGACCACTTCTGATCCACGTAAGAGTTAACCGGGAAGCTGATCAGGCGCACGCCTTCGGGGTCGGTTCCCTTCTTGACACGGAAGGTGGTGAAGTTGCGGTGCAGCACGGTTCCGTCGGTCTTTTTCAAGACAAAGCGAAGCAGGTACAGGCCCTTCTCTTCCGGGATGGCCACGCTCACGCGTCCGGCCTTGCGGTTGAGATAAGGCTCAAACGCCACGGGAACGGAGCCGCTCTCGTAGGTGGCGAACTCTCCCAGGGGATTCCAGCCCACCAGTTCGGTTTCCAAGGTGAGCTTGCCGGGATCCTTATCGGTCATGAAGGAAGCGAAGAAAGGAACTTCCAGTTTTTCTCCTCCCCGGACTTCTGAATAGAGGTAACGCATGGGAGAAATGTAGTACGGGCTGTGGAAATCGGCCATTGTCATTCCGGGCACCAGCTGGTCCAGACCGTCTATCTTGGGGCTGCGGTCGTACTTGACGTAGCCGTTCCACTCGTTGATGACGTCGTGATGCTCCGTATACAGCCAGCCGGCACAGCCGGGATGGCGGCGGAAGGCATCCATCATGATATGGTAGTCCCAGGTAAAATCAATGTCACCGGCGCTGCCTTCATAGCCCCAGACATCTCCGCATTCGCTGTTGAACATGGGGGCGCCGTTCTGCACATTCTCTCCAATGAAGTTGAAGTGGCTGCCGGGGAAGGTATTACTCTCGTACTGCTCAATCTCGGCCTCCCAGACCCAGCCGCGGTTGTAGGCATGCCAGGAATTGATATCCGTTTCCACGTGGTCCCGCAGGCAGGCCGAATTGTCCTCGGCCAGACGGGTCGGATCCAGCATTTTGGTAATGCGGTGCATTTCCCGCACCCATTCCTGGGTCTCGGGCAGGTACTGGCCGTCCGTATGCAGGCCCCAGGACTCGTTGAAGTTGACCCAGGCAAAGATGGACGGATGGTTGTAGTCCCTTTCTATCTGGCCCAGCAGGCAGTTCTCCCAGTCGGACTTGGCTTCCCGGGTGGGCGCGCCCCAGAAGTTGGGCGTATCGGCCATGATCAGGAGGCCCAGTTTGTCGGCCCAGTAGAGTTTGCGGGGTACTTCCACCTTGATGTGGATGCGGTTGCCATTGAGGCCCAGTTGCTTGGAGATTTCTATCTCATGGCGCATGAACTCGTCGCTGGGGAAGGTGTAGTAACCTTCCGGGTTGTAACTCTGGTCCAGCGTAAGCTGCATGTAGACAGGCTTGTTGTTCAGCGCCACGTAATTATAGTCCGTTCCGGGAAGTTGGGCCACACCCACCTTGCGCTGGCCCCAATAGCTGTCAACGGCGTCTATGCAGCCTCTCTTTCCCTCCAGGGAAGCCGTCACTTCATACAGGAAAGGGTCTTCCAGATCCCACAGATGCTGGTTCTTGACGGGAATCTCAAAACGGGCCTGGATCCGGCCTTCCATATCAGCCTCAAAGGTATCCTGGTCTCCGGTCTTGAATGCCAGGCGGAAGGTATCTCCTTCTGCCGCCGGATGGTCCAATTTGACACTCACGGTCACGGTAGAGTGGTCAATGTCCGGGGTAAAATGCAGGGACTTGATGAAATTGCTGCCACGGGCCTCCAGGTAAACGGTCTGCCAGATGCCGCGGGCATTGCCGTAGCCCTGCTTGCCGTAGAGGTGGGCATCGCTGTATGTATCATCTACTTTGAGCACCAGCGAATAGAAACCGCCTGCCTTTACATCCTTGAGTTCAAATTCAAATGGAGTGTAACCGCCCTGGTGACTGCCCAGTTCCTTGCCGTCCAGCCAGGCTTCCGTCTTCCAGTCACTGGCACCTACAACCAGGTAAACCCGCTTGCCTTTCCAGGTCTTGGGGATCAGGATATCCCGGCGATACCAGGCAATGTCCCCCTTGTTTTCCACTTCCGAGAGCGGACTTCCCCAAGGGAAGGGAACCAGGATGCGCTGGTTCAGGCTGTCCTTGTGGAAACCAAAGTCCCAATAGCCGTTCAGATTGACCCACTGGGCCCGTTCAAAATCCGGACGGGGATGTTCAGGAAGGGGAATGTCTTCTGTGACAGAGGCAGTGCAGGCGCCCAGCAAGAGTGCCAAACAGAGAAGCAGGAAAGGCTTTTTCATAAGTCCGAAAAATGATTACTAGTACAACTTATAAAGTTAGTGCTTTTTCGGACAACTGCCAAATTTTTACTTATAATAGAAACACGCCGGCGGAATGGACTTGAATTCGTTGGTTCCGGGCGCGCACCAGTGCCAGCTGAACGCCTCTCCATCATAATCCTCGAAATACAGGATTTTGAAGGCGTGCAGCCCCTTCTCCAGGGGGATTTCGCCAAAGGCCGATACTTCCGAATGCGACCCGTCGTTGTTGACCACCAGCACCCCGTCTATATACAGGGCGCTGCCGTCATCGCTGCGCGTTTCAAAAGTCCACACCCCCGTAATGGGAATGTCAATATATCCAAAGAAAGTATAGGCAAAATGGTCCTCGCGGTGCGTGCCCTCGATGGTGGGTTCCAGGATAACGCCGGTGCCTTCGGCCGGGTCTCCCTCAATTTGGGAAAGAAGCGTAAAGTTGGCTTCGTGATACGTGTACCGGCAGCCGGACTTAAGGTCTTCCCGCTGGACCGAGGGGTGGAAATACAGTTTGTGGGCCGTCTGGAAAACCATGGGAGAAGGCGTCATGCCCTTTTTGAAAGCCCGGGCACGGATGGGGCCGGACTCCCTGAGCGTAAACGGTTCCGTATACACCGGGCTCTCTTCTGTGGGCTCGCTGCCGTCCAGCGTGTAGTGGATGGCGGCGCCCGGCGTCTTGCAGCTGAGGCTCACTACGGTTTCGTCTTCAAACAAGGACAACTGCCCGTGGATGGCCGGAGGACAGACCGGAGGTTTCCGGGTCAGCGAATAAGGACGGGGCAGGTCATTCCTCTCCGGATTGGGCTTGCGCGAGAGTTTAAAACTAAGAACGCCGCCCTCCATAATCTGCTCATAGGTAAGGAAATGCTGCTCTACCGGCTTTCCGTTCAGGAAAACCTTGGAAATGTAGGGGCGCCTGGGACGGTCGGCCTTGATGGTGAGGGTCTTTCCATTGCCCAGATGCAGGACCGACTCCTTGAAAAGAGGGGCGGTCAGCAGATACTCGCCGCTGCCGGGACAGACGGGATACAGCCCCAGGGAAGCCATCACATACCATGCGCCCATCTGGCCGCAATCCTCGTTGCCGCAGATGCCGCCGGGGTCGGTGGAATAGGTTTCCGTAAGGATCTGGCGTACCACCTGCTGGGAACGGTAAGGAGCCCGGGTCCAGTAGAAGAGCCAGGGGAAATGGTGGTCGGGTTCATTGCCCTGGGCATACTGCCCCACTACCCCGCCAATTCCCACCGGATCCACGGTGGTATAACCTTCCGGAGAATAGGTAAACAGCGAATCCAGCGCATCCTGCAGGTAGTTCTCTCCCCCCATGAGGGCGGCCAGTCCCCCCATATCGTGGGGCACGAAGAAACGGTACTGCCAGGGGGAAGCCTCTGTATAGTCCCTCGAACCTTTCAGCGGATCAAAGTCCTTGACCCACGAACCGTCGGCGTTCCGGCCCCGCATGAAACCGGTTCCCGGCTCAAACAGCTCCCGGTACCTCAGGGAGCGGGCATCGTATTCCCGGGCTATGTCCCCATGCCCCAGGCTCTCCGCCATGCGGGCTATGCACCAGTCGTCGTAGGCAAATTCCAGGGTCTGCGACACCGTCTCTATCTTGAGGTCGGCCGGAATCCAGCCATACAGGTTGTAGAGCTGCGAGGCATTCACGTTGTGCTTGTTGGAAGTGACCATCATGGCCCGGAGGGCACGTTCCCCGTCAAAAGAACGGATCCCGCGGAGCCAGGCATCGGCAATGACCGACACGGGATGGTAGCCAATCATACAAGCGGTTTCGTCACTGGCGAGCGGCCATATAGGCAGCTCACCCAGGCAATCGTAATCGTCCAGGAGGGAATTCACTATGTCTCCCGCAAGTTCGGGGTTGATAAGGGTCTGCAGCGGATGCCAGGTTCGGAACGTATCCCAGATGGAAAGGGTGGAATAAAAGTGCTTCCCTCCTTTCAGCGGCACGTTCAGGCCGCTCTGGTTCCGGTACAGGCCGTCCACGTCCTCTATCCGGTTGGGTGTCTGGAAAGTGTGGTAGAAGTAGGTATAAAACACATCCGTGGGACCGCCTTTGACCTGGATAGTACCCAGGGCCTGTGCCCAGCGGGCTTTTGCCCGGGCCAGGGCCTCGTCAAAATCCGTGGTTTCCGCCAGCCGGTTTTTCCGGGCTCCTTCCTCACCGGTTCCCGAAAGGCCCGCCACCAGGCAGATTTCCTTCACTTCGTCCGGGAAGGTGAACAGCATCTTGCCGGGGGCCACTTCCCGTGCGCTCACAAAGGGAACGGAGAACTGGGCCGAAAGATAGATATCCCTCCCCTTGGCCCAGCCGTTAACCCGGCGGTGGCCCAGGATCTCCTGCCTTTCCACCCGCAGGGAAACCTCCTCGGGTACGCACCAGCCGCCCTGGCTGTGGCGGGCGTCCAACAGAACCACCCGCTTGCCAGGCACCTTGAAGGTATAACGGTGAAATCCGGTATGCTCCCAGACGGTAAGCTCGGCCACTACACTTTCCAGCTGCACCTTGTAATAGCCCGGCTCTGCCTCCTCGTTGTCATGGAAAAAAGCCAGGGGCCGGACCTCGTTGAGGCCCGGGGTTACAAGGAAATCTCCCAAGTCCGGGCATCCGGTACCGGAAAGGTGGGTATGGCTGAACCCTAGAAGAGTCTGATCGCTGTAATGGTACCCGCCACAGAGATCCGGGTTGGTATCCGGACTCAGCTGGACAGCCCCGTATGGAACCGTTGCACCCGGATATGTGTTTCCGGATTCAGCCGTACCATTGAACACATTCACTTGTCCGGCAGGGTCCCGGTATTGTGCACAACCGGCCAGCCATAGCAACAACAATATACCCGGATACAATCTTTTCATACTCAGAATATTAGTTATTCATCGCTTTCTACGGTAACGCCCGGCGGAACGGTGTATTGGACCTCGGTGTCGTGACGTTCTACGGTTATGGGACCATAAGGGGTGGGCTGGGTTACCTTGACCCAGTCCAGACCAGCGGGCATCTGCGGAGCAATACGGACGCGGCGGAAGCCGGGCTCCAGGGCCATAATGCCGCCCAGGGCCTCATAGAACCAGCTTCCGATGCCATTGAAGCAGTTGTGGAGGCGGCTGCGCTCGCCGTTCCAATGTTCCCATACGCCGGTGGCACCGTTGTCCAGCATATAAAGATAGCCGGGGTATCCGTGCTGCTTGAGCATCCCGTAAATCCAGTCGCACTCCCCGGCCCGGGTGGCCCATTCCGTAAGGACGGGAATCCCTACCAGACCGGTAGCCAGATGGCCTTTATACAAAGTGGCCGTACGTTCTTTCAGGGTATCCACCACCTGCGGTACCAGTTCTTCAGGCACCACCCCTACCAGCAGCGGATACACCAGGTCGATCTGGCTGCCGGAAGCATAGATACCGTCGTGGTAGAAGGTCTCGTGAATCTTGGTCCGGAGGGCCTCCAGGCGCCTTCTGTAGTCGGCGGCATCGGCCTGTAAATCCATGGCCTGGGCCATCTTTTCCAAAGCCAGAAAGCTCTGCACCATCACGCAGTTGTTCACCAGGTCCACGGAGGCCGGATCCTGCACGTTCACGCCGTCGGGGGCGGCCCAGTCTCCCAGGTACCACCAGCGGTAGGGCGGCGTGGGCCATTCCTTGAGAAGGCCGTCCACGGAATACCGGTCCACATACTCCAGCCAGAGCTTCATATTCCCGTAGTAGCGTTCCATAGGCCGGGGGTCCGCATAGTTCATATACGTACGCCAGGGTGCCTGCACCAGGAAACTGCACCAATAGGGGCCGCCGCCTGCCTGGTAGGGATTGGGGGCGGTATGGGGCAGGCCGCCGTCGGGGCGCTGGGCATCGGCCCACGCCTGCAGCCAGTTCAAGAAGAGCGGGCTGACCTCGGCCATAATCTGAAGGGACTGGGCCGATGCATTGCCGTCCCCTCCATACCCCAGCCGCTCAATGCTGGCGCAGTCCACCATGTAGCCGTCAAAGGCCAGGTTTTCCATGGTACGAAACACCAGGTCATGGATGGCGTTGAGCTCGGGATCCGAGCTTTCAAAATCGGCCTCCATGCTATAGTTGGTGCGCATACGGTAGGCTGATGGTTCCTTGGGTTCCTCCGCAAGGCCTTCAAACAGCACATAGCGGAATACATGGTGGTTAAAGACATTCTGGAAATGGTCCCCTTCTCCGGCTGCCACAAACAGGTCATAGCCGCAAATACTGGGATCAAATTCCTCGGCCGTAGCATCGCTGTAGGAAATGCGGACCTCATCCCCAGCCTCCAGGCCGGTGAATTCCACATCCAGCAGGGCATTCACCACTTGTCCAAAATCGGCCACCCAGCGGCCCTCTCCCAGGGACTCTATGGATACGGGCGTCAGTATTTCCTGGATTATGCAGGGCTCGCACATCTGCATGCTGGCCGTCATGCCCTCGACGGGCACCACGTCCACCGGGCCCCATTCGGGCTCCACCCGGTTGTCCAGGCGCTCTCCTACGAAGCCGTTAGCATGCCAGTTGCCCAGATCCGAATAACCGTTCCACGCGCCTTTCCAGGAAGCATCTGTCCAAATCTCTGGCTTCCCATTGACATCCAGTTCGGCCTTTACCAGGGGACCGTCATACCGGGCGCCAAAAGTCGTCTTCTTGTACCAGCCGGAGCCGGTGGCCAGAACCAGCTGGTTGTGGCCTTTCTTGACCAGGCGGCTCACATCGTATACCACAATGAGCGATCGTTTATCCAGCTGGGAAACGGCCGGCTGCAGCACGGCCTCCGACACGCGTTCCCCGTTCAGATAAGCCTCGTGATAGCCCAGGGAGTTCACATAAAGGAGAGCTTCCCCTGTATGACTGAGCTCAAAATCTTTCCTAAGCAAAGGGGCTCTCCCTTCTCCCGGGACAGCGCCGATGTAATCTCCCTTGAGCCCCTCCAGGGCCCCAATGCCCATGCGCTGCCAAGGGCTCCAGGCCGATTTTTCCCCCTTGGCCGTCCAGACGCGGACGCGCCAGCGGGTCTGCTGCTTGGAAACCAGGGCCGTTCCCCCATAAGGGACCATCACCTGATCGTCACTGTCCACCCTGCCGGAGCGCCACAGGCCGGGCCCCACTTCTATCTCATAAGCCTTCTGTACCACGGGCTTGTCGGAAGCAATCTTCCAACTGAAATGGGGCTGGGTATTGTCAATGCCCAGCGGCTCCACCAGGCCTTCGCACCTAAGGTCATACACCCGGATGGAAGGCTGGCAGGCAACCCAAAGAAGGCATGCAAACAGCCCGGATAGAAATCTACGCATAACTTTATCTTCGGCCTATGCTTTCCAAATAGTGAATCAGAAATTCCGGACGGTCGGTCTGGATGATGGAAGTACCCAGGGCCATCACGGGACCGTAGACCGCATCGGGGTCTTCGCTCTCAAAGGCCTTGTCGTCGTCGTGCCCGCCGCAGAGGGACCCCCAGATGGTATTGACCCATACCTTGGAACCGGAGTCCAGCACCCGCCGGGCGGCATCCTTCACGTTGTCGTTGAGCTCGTTGAAGCAGAGTTCGTAGGCCAGCTGGGGCTGGTCCTGGCAGATATAACTCTCAAAAAGATGAGCGCCGCCATCCTGAAGGTTGCTGATAACCGGCATAAACATCATATTGTGGGGATGCTCTGCCAACTTCTCCTGCACCTCTTCCCAGAGCCGGCCGCCCTTGATGAGGATCTGATCCGTCACGCCCAGTTCCTCGGTAATGGCCAGCACCTGGTCATAGTACTCATAACCCTGGTCCACATTTACGGTGATGCGGTCTTTGCACACTTCCAGGGCCTGTCGAAGCGTGGGAATCTTAAGGCCCGGGATGTCTATGCCGTGGCCCCGCTTGAGGTTGAAGGCCTGCAACTCTTCATAAGTGTAATCGGCCACCCGGCCATGTCCCGTGGTGGTACGGTCCAGGGTGCCGTCGTGCATCAAAACCAGCACACTGTCTTTGGTCATCTTGAGATCCAGTTCCATCATATCCACGCCCATCTTGATGATGGATTCGATGGCCGGGATGGAATTCTCGGGATAATTGCGCCAGTCTCCGCGGTGGGATACCACCACCACATACTGGCACTGAGGATCGTGCAAGGCAGCCACCACGGCTTCGGCTTTATTGGCAGCCTGGGGCAAATGACTCTTGGGGGCACAGGCCACAGCTGCCAGCAGGGCCAACGCGCAAAGGAAGGTAAATCTTTTATCCATAAGCTATTGGGTTGGATACCGCCTGTCCTCAATCAGAATCTCAGACGATTCCAGGCGCATTTTTTTGTCATAACTGTCATGGCGGACAAAACCAATCCCGGGTGCGTACCAGGTATCTGACCAGACGTCTCCGTGATGCATAGGGCCCTCTTCCACCTTGCGTTCCCGCACTACCATGCAATCGAAAACACCAGCCAGAGTGGTCAGTTTCTCTTTCCTCAGCACCACACGGTCCGTAACGTCAATATGGTAGGTAAAAGCACTCACCTTTATTACACAATGGCATTCGGGAAGGGTATCTCCCACCGCCATGTCAACGGGCATAAGAGCCGCATCTCCGGAATAGGTGATCTTGACCTTGGAAAACAGATTCTGGATAATGGCCTTCACCGTGGCGCCAAAATCCATCCCTACGTTTCCCTTCTCATCAATACGGGCCGAAAGGGCGGCAGTGCCCCCATACAGGGGTCTTCCGTTGGCTTTCCGAAGGGTCAGGTTGTAGCGCACAATCCGGCCCGGGCCGTCCTTCAAAACACGCTCAATCTCCATCGTAGTGGTCTGGAGCACTTTATCGGTCCCGGCCTTGTAGCGCTCGTAATAGAGGGTCCTGTTTCCGAAAGTGCAGAAATAAGGCTCACCTCCTCTGGCAGCCAGGCTGCAGAGCAGGAGAAATCCCACCGCCAGTATAACAGACCTTATCCGCATTACTTGAGAGGGAAGGTAAAATAGGTTTCAGGGTAGGGCTCATCCTTGAGGGTGAAATGCCACCACTCGGAAGACAGGGGTTTGAAACCATGGCGGAGCATGGCCCGGCGCAGAATCATCCGGTTGGCAAACTGCTGCTCGGTAATCTTGCGGGGATGCTGCACGGTAGCATCATATTCACCGGTATCGGGGTTTCCACAGAAGTCCGGATGGCTTTCCTCGCCAAACCAGTCAAAGGTTCCACCCATGTCCAGTTCCTTTTCCGTATTCATGTCAAACAGGGTCAGATCCACCGTAGAGCCGCGCGTATGGCCGGATTTTTCCATAATGTACTCCCGCTCAAACAAAAGGCTCTTGTCCACGTCCGGATAAAAATACGGCTTCATGGCCACGTCGGAAATATCGGCCGCCCAGCGGACAAAATGGTCCACGGCACACTGCGGACGATAGGCATCGTACAGCTTGAGCCGGAACCCCAACGCCTTTACGTCGTCGCTCACGGCTTTGAGGCTGTCCGCGGCCTCCTTGGTAAGCATGGCCGTAGGGGCCAGATAGCCGTCTATACGCGTGCCCACAAAATTATACGTTCCATAGTACCGAATCTCCATAATCACATCCGGGACCACATCGGTAACGTGTACAAAATCGCTGGAATCCTCCTGCGGACTCAGTTTGGCGCATCCTGCGAAAAGGAGCACAAGGGTGGATAAAACTACTAATCTTTTCATATTCTACTTGGATATTCTAAATCTGTAAGTGTACTCCTGGCCGGGAACGAGGGTATAGCGGGGAAGGGGGCCAGGGCCGCAGCTTCCGTTGCCAAGACCGGTCTGGAAGCAGTCCAGGTCCAGGACCACCTCACTCCGTCGGATTTTGTCCAGGTCGTTGGCATATTTCACCAAATACAAATCTTCATCGGTATAATGCAGCGCGCTAAAATCGAAACTGTCGTCGGCCGTGAACGTAACGGTATGTCCCTCCTGCGTCCGGAACGTGAGCCAGCGGGTATCCATGCGCCCGCCCATGCTCTGGGTACGCACATAGGGTTCTGTCATTCCGTCCACGTTATTCTCGTAGATACCCAGGAAGGCGCAGTCCTTGCGGTCGCGATAGTTCTCCATAGGACCGCGGCCATACCACGAAAGACACTCATACGCGGGATTCAGCAGCATCCGAAGTCCCACGCGCGGAAGGGTGAAATCCTTGCCGGGACGGAAGCGGGCCTCCACATCCACATAACCGGCGGCATGAACAACGTATGCCAACGTGCAGATTTCGGTCTCTACCTCAACCATCAAGTGTTCATCGTCGGCTTTGAAGCGGAATCCGGTGAGTTGCGGCCGTATAGCAGTCAGCTCATCCTCTCCGTCAATGATGAAACGGGCGGCATCGTTGCTGATGTAACGGTAACCATTAAAAACGGGTCCTCCCATGCCGTGCAGAACCTCCATTCCGTCCAGGCACAGGCTCAAAAGGGTGCCCCTGGCACGGTCAAAGCGCACGGAAATGGCCTCATTGCGCGCACACAGGAAACGCCCTTCTTCCAGATACACCTTTAGCGGGCCGAAGGGATTCTCCGGCGCCAGCGCCAGGCGGCTTTTCGCCTCCTGCAGCACAAATTCGGCCGAAGCCACCACATGCCCCCTGGGACACCAGCGAGTGCCTTCCTTCAGGGAAAGTTCCACCTGCAGGGTCAGGTCTCCGGCTGCCTCCGGAGGGGCCGGCAGTTGCACCGTGCAGCGCTCCCACGGAGCGGCAGCCGGCAGATCGCCGCTGCCTTCGGCCACCAGCAACCCTTCGGACAGATAGGTATAATGGAGCTGCATCTCATTGAGATGATAAGCCGTATAGCGGTTCTCCAGCTCCAGGCAAAGACCGTCCGGACTTACCGGATCCACCCTCCTGATCTTTACATACTGATAGACTTTCTTCACCTGCTGAAGCTTGGCGGTAATGCGGCGGTCGGCCGTAACAATGCCGTTGCAGCAGAAATCGTTGTCATTGGGCATGTCACCGAAGGAACCTCCAAAATAGAGTTTTCCGTCATTGGCGCCCGGCATCACAATGGCCTGGTCCACCCAGTCCCAGATACAACCGCCAATCATGCGCTCGCTCTTGTTTTCGATGTAGTCCCAGTACTCGGCCAGGTTGCCTATGGCATTGCCCATGGCATGGGCATACTCGCAGAGGAAATAGGGTTTGGCCGATCCATCCTGGTCGCGCGCCATCATGTTCTCCAGTGAAGGATACATCTGGGAATCTATATCGGCCACTTCGTTCTGGCCTTCATAATGCACCGGACGGCTGTCCAGGGCCTTGATGGCATCCCTTTCGGCCACAATGTTGCAGCCCTTTCCGCTCTCGTTGCCCAGGCTCCAGAACAACACCGAAGGATGCAGGCGGTCCCTGCGCACCATCCGCACGGCCCGGTCCACATAGGCCGGTCCCCAGGAGGGCTCGTTGCTGAGGGTCTGGTTGCCATGGCATTCCTGATCGGCCTCATCCACGATATACAGGCCGTAGTAGTCGTACAGGGCGTACATCTTGGGATCGTTGGGATAATGGCTGGTGCGCACGGCGTTCAGATTGTATCGCTTCATCAGAAGGATGTCCTCCACCATGCTCTCCACCGGGACAGCCTTCCCGTGAACCGGATGGATATCGTGACGGTCGGCTCCCTTCAGATAAGTGAGCACACCATTGATATAGAGTTTGTTATTCCGGAATTCTGCCTGACGGAATCCTTGCTTGAAGAAGGTGCATTCCTGCAGTTTCCCGGCCTTGTCATAAACGGCCAGGCGCACGGTATACAGATAGGGTTTCTCGGCACTCCAGAATTTGGGGGCCGATACTACCATGCGCTCTCCCTCCCCCACCTTTGCGCCGTCCTCGTCATACAAGGTAACCTCTACCCGCCCCTTGCTCTTCACTTTTGTCAGGAAAGTGACCGATGAGAGGTCATCGGCCCAAAGGCACTCCGTCGCGATGTCTTCCACATGGGCCTTGGGACGGGCCATGAGATAGACATCCCGATGGATACCCGCCAGACGGAACATATCCTGGTCTTCCAGGTAGGAGCCGTCGCTCCACTTGTACACCTCTACGGCTAGGGTGTTATTTCCCTTTTTGATGTAAGGCGTAATGTTAAATTCAGCGTCGTTGTTGGAGCCCTGGCTGTAGCCGGCCATCTTTCCGTTCACCCACACATAAAAGGCCGAATAGACCCCGTCAAAATGCAGGTACACTTCCTGACCAGCCCAGTCTTTGGGCAAGATGAAATCCCTTCTGTAAGAGCCCACGGGATTGGGCTCCTTCTCCATGGTATAACCTTTCTGGGCCTGGATAAAAGGAGGGTTGTTCAGGAAAGGATAGGTCACATTGGTATACAGCGGGGTTCCATATCCCTTCATTTCCCAGTTGGCCGGGACTTCCATCTCATCCCAGGCACTCACATCGTAGGAAGGCTTGTAAAACGTCACGGGGCGCTCCTCCGGGGCTTTCACCCAGTTGAACTTCCAGGTACCGTTGAGCAGGAGATAGCGGCTGGAAGCCGTGCGCTCCCAAGGGTGTTCATAGGCAGCATCGGCCACCATCTCCTCTTCAGAAGCATAGGGGATGAGCGTCGGATGGCCCGGCTCCTTGCCCCTGGCAAACACTTTTTCGTTCTCCCAATCATTGGCCGATGCCGTCTTGGGAACAATGAAATCAATGCTCAGTTCCGACTCCCGGATGCGCCAGCGCTGGAGCGGACTGTCCTTCACCTGCCAGACCGCCTCTCCAAAGCGGGCCTCTTTTTTCAGGCCCAGCACCAGGCCGGTAGCCACACTCGTAATGGTATACGTCCCGTCTTTGTGGCGGGTCAGTTTCCAGTGCTGATTGGCGTTCTTCTGCTCGTGGGGCCACTGGATCACCGGTTCTTCCCCGTCACCGCCGCCGCTGTCCAAAGCCTGAAAGGAAAAGCCGTTCACAAACTGGTAGACGTCTTTCCCTGCGGGCAGGATCTGCCACACCTGGCCGGCATTTCCTTCTTCCAGGTGTCCCAGCACCAAGCCGGTCTCCGTCTGCACGCTGCCCTGGTTGTCCAGCACCAGGTCATCGGCCCGGTAAATCACATAGGCCTTATTAGAATCAAAGGACTGCGCCCTTACAGTTATTCCTGTCAGCAGCAGGCAAGTCACAAGATAAGAAAGACGTCTCATACTCAAGTTTAGATAGTGAAGTTAAGGCCAATGCCCAGGATGTGCTGGGCAGGTTTGCCGTTATGGGTATAGTAGATATAGTAAGTTTCCAGTTGCAACCAGGAATTGAAATTGTAAAGGGAGCCCACGTAATGGCGCGTTTTATTCCACTGCCCCCAACTGATGAACTCCACGGCCAGATAAGGGCTCCAGCCCGTATGGGGAACGTTGTATTTCACCATCAGGCGGGAACGGAGTTCGTTGGCCTGGGGCCCTCCTGAATGGGTCCAGGTGTGAAGGTACCGCTCCCGGAGGGACACATTGAAATTACCGGATTTCAAAGTTCCTGTCACGTCCAGGATGAGTTTGTGCTTCAAAGCCGACGGCTCTTTCATAAAGTCATAGCCCACATCGGCCTTCAGCCAGGGTAAAATTTTGGCGCCCAGGATGGTACGGGTGTACCAGCATTCAAAATACTTGAATTGGAAGTTGTCATGTTCAAAGTAAAAACTGCCGAAGAAAGGACTGTTCCCAAAATTGTGATACACTTCAAAGAACTCCCAGCCGCCAAACTCCCACCCTTCCGGCACTTCCTGGGCCCGGGAGGACACAGGAAGCGCCAGCAGGCAGCAACAAATGAGGACGACAATCTTCTTCATCCCCAAACAAGCTTATTCAAAAACCGGCACGGGAACGCCTCTCCAACTTCCCGGCTGCGGAAGGTGGAAGACCTGGGCCACAGTGGCCGCAATATCCATCTGGATAACCGGTTCCGTAATCTGATGGTTCTTCCTCACTCCTTTTCCAAAAACGACCAGAGGAGTGGTAATTTCCAGATCCGTATCTCCTCCGTGACCGGTTCCGTAGTGGCCGTGATCGGAGGTGAGGATAATGATGCTGTCTTCATAGATCCCGGCCTCTTTCACGCCTTCCACGATGCGGCGGACGCGGTCGTCTACCAGCGGCAGCTCGGCATAATACTCGGCCGATCCCTGGCCGTAGGCGTGGCCCATATGGTCCAGGGCGTCTATGTGGATGAATGCGATGGCGGGCTTCTTTTCCTTGATATACTTCACGCTCTCCTCCACAATGGCGTCCGGATGAGCTTCCGGAACTTCAATCCTTTTGTAGTAGCTCAGGCAAAGGGTATCGGCATAATTGAGGAAATCTCCCCACTCGCACACCACACCGGTTTCAGCCTCGGGACGCACCTGCCTCATCACGTGGAAGAAGGTGGGCTGGGCGTTATGCTCCGTCAGCAGGATGGGCGTAAAGGTGGGATGGTTTTCGTTTCCGGTGATTCCGGAAAACTCCACCGGGGTGCCGTTCATCATAGCCGCCCAGTTGGTGCCGCTGATGGAGGGGCGCATCGTGCGTTTGTCCAGCGTCCAGCTGCCTTCTTCCATCATCGACTTGATAAAGGGAGCCTCTCCCTTTTCCATACACCAGGTTCCCCAGCCGTCCAGGCCGATTACAATCACGTGGGAGGCAAGGTCCTTCTGAACACGGGTTTGTTCCTGTTTGGGGGCGCAGGCGGTCAAGATGGCCAGCGCAAAAACCAATAAAGGGAAGATTCTTTTCATAAACAACGTATTGGTATTCATTAATTAGCGTGGTATACAAATATAAGGTTTCTTCGCAAAGAATGCAAGATATCTCCCTTCCTCACAACGGGCTTTGCCAAAGGGATCATTCATAAAAGAGCATAGCTGCCGGAAGGTTGGTAACGGAAATGCCGGGACCCTTCAGCCCTACCTCAACGGACTCCTCGGCAAAATTGTCCCAGAAGCCCAGTTCCAAGCGGTGATACCCCGCCTGAAGGGTTAGCCAAATCTCCTGGAACCCGCCGCCGTCGCAGTCCAGATCCAGAAGCGGTTTTTGTTCATAGTCTCATTTTACTTTTACATAAAGCACCCCGTGGGGTGGAATCACGTATAGGGAATCCGTAGGAATATCTTTTTGGCGCCAAAGGTCCCGGACGGTATGGGCTTTCAGGCCGATTTTGGCCAGTGCGCCATCCAACTGTACGGGGACGGATGCCTCGTTAAGGTTGAAAATGCCCACGGCGTGGCCGCCGTCATACAGGTCCCGGCTCCAAATCTGAATTCCGTCTTCCACCACGTCCTGGTGGGCCTGGTGACCCAGTATATCCTGGTTCACGGCATTCACCTCGTTGTTGCACAGGAGGTTGAAGGTAAAGTCATCAATCTGGGAAATATCACAACCAATGAGCATATTGGCCGCCAGCAGGGACCAAAGGGAGATGTGCGTATACTGCTCGTCCGGGGTGAGCCGGCTGTCCCGCAGACTGCTGCTCCAGCCCACCTTGCCCACGATGAGCATATCCGGGTCGTTCCAATGGCCGGGGCCGGCGTAAGGATGCAGCCCGGGCTGCCGCTCGAAGCCCGTCACGTATAGGGACTCCCAGGTGTCCACAATATCGTGCGACGTACGCCAGGAATTGGCATCCACAAAGGCACCCCATTCCCATACCCGGCCCCAGCCGTACTGGCAGAGGGAATAGAAGATATCGCGCGGCTGTTCCCGGAGGAACTGCTGCATCTTCAGGTACGGGCGGATGAAAGCGGCCTCGGACTTATCCCGGCTGGCTTCAAAGACCTTGCTATAGCCGCACCAGTCGTATTTCAGATAGTCTACGCCCCAGCTGTTCCATACCTCGGCGTCCTGCTTCTCGTGGTCCAGCGAGCCCAGATAGCCTCCGCAGGTGTAGTCCCCGGGACTGGAATAGATTCCGAATTTAAGGCCGTTGCCATGCAGCCAGTCTCCCAGCGCCTTCATATCCGGGAACTTCTCATTGGCCTGGATATAGCCCTCCGGCGTACGTTCCTCGCCCTCCCAGGCATCGTCAATATTGATGTACGAATAGCCGTAATCGGCCAGCCCCTTGTTGATGAGGGCGGCGGCCGATGCCATCACCTTCTCCTGGGAAACGCTCAGAGCCCAGCAGTTCCAACTGTTCCAGCCCATGGGAGGCGTCAGACCTATCTGCGTTCCCACCCTGAGGGTGAATGCAGCCTTTGCGCTGCCCTTTTCATTGGTTGCCTTCAGCACCAGCGGATAGTCTCCTTCCTTCTCACAGCGGCCGCTCAGAACGCCCTTATCGGGATCCAACAAAACCCCTTCCGGAAGGCCTTCCACGACATATTTCATGGGCTTTTCGCCCGAGAAAGCCAGGCGAAAAATAACCGGCGAACCGGGACGGACGCCCAACACCAGCGGGCCGTTGTAACGCGGTGTGGCAGGAGCCGGGGGCGTAAGGATATAGGGGGCACAGACTTCGGCCTCCAGCGTCTCCGGGAAGCGGGAATCTGAATATGTAACCTTGAGCCGCTTCTGCGGAGCCAGGGGGCAGAACAACTGTTTTTCTTTCCAGGCCGGAAGACGGACATTCCGGATCTCGGACTTTTCCAGACCCCCGGTCATGACATCGGAAACCGTTATTTGCAAAGTGCCGGTAGTTTTCACGGATGTGGTCAGTACGGCTTGGTAACCGCCATCGCCTGCCACCAGGGAAAGTTTTGCAAAGTCCTTCAGGCTGGGTTTCACAATCTTCACATTTCCCCGGTAGAGCCCGCCCGGGTCTCCGTAGTTATACGCCCGGATGGCAATGACGTTATCCCGGTCCCAATTCACCCAATGGGGGTCTACCACATAATAGCGGCGTTTGCCATATTCACTGGAATAGCCGCCCGGTTCCTCGGGGAAGGTCCCGTCCCTGCCTGCAAGGTGGCCGTTCACCCAGGTCTGGTCAGAATCGTCAATGGCGCCCAGATCCAGCATGATGGCGTTTACAGTTCCCTTTTTGAGCGAAGAGGGAATCACCACGTGGATGCGGTACCATCCTATTCCGTTGGCACTTTCCAGCCCCAGGGATTCCCAGGACTGCTCAAAGGTGACTTCCTGCCAGGCGTTGTCATCAAAGGAAAAGGTATTCCAGGCCGGGTTGTCTCCTTTCTGGAAACGGCCGCGCCCTATGGAGAGTTCCTGGGCCGTCAGCGTCAGACCGGCCAGGAGCAGGAGGGCCGACAGAAGAATGCGTACTTGATTCATGGTCATAATCTTTAGGGTAAGATTACCAGGGTTACAGGTTTCAACAGACCGGAGCTTTGCAGCGGGTCATCGGCCTCCCAGGGCTGGTTATTGGTCCAGGTTCCCCTTTCGGCTTCCGGCAGCCGCTCATCGGCAATGAGCCGGTTGCGCCAGTTGTTATATACAGTGACCTCCAGGGTGTTGTCGCCTTCCTTTACCAGGGAGGTTATGTCCAAAGTGTAAGGGAAAGTCCAGACGCCGCCGGCCGGCCGGCCGTTCACCCGCACATTGGCCATCACCATCACCTCACCCAGGTCCAGCCGCACATGGGAAACGGCCGGAAGCGAGAACTCCATCCGGTAAGTGGCTTTGCCGGAATAGTATTTCACCTGAGGGTCTTCGCTATGGCTCCAGTCCTGGGGGCCGTCAAAGGTGCGGGTAAAGCCCGGATTCCCGGCCGATGGCGCAAACTCCACCGTGAAGGGACCTTCCAGAGTAATTATTCTCCCTTCCGCAGGAGCGGCGGGAGCTTCTGTTTTTCCGAACACCACAAACATGCGCTGAAGCGGGGCCAGATGCAGACTGTGGCCGTTCCAAGCATAAATTTCGCCTGTAAGAGGGTTCCAGAGCTGGGGCTTCAGCCCTTTGGGAACGCGGAATGAAGGCTTTATCTCTATAGGGTTCTCTTCCTGGTTGGCCACAAAGTAGATTTCCCCGTCTTTGCCCAGTGTCCGGTGAAGGAAAGATACCTCTCCTTCGCCAGAGTAGCGAAAGTCCGGATCCACGCCCAGGTTGGATAGCGCGGTTTCCAGGCTCTCTCCCTCGGGCCGCACAAGGGGCTGCAGCAGGGCCGATAATTCCTGTACGCGGGCATCGGCCCGGCCATAATCCTGCAGGCTGGGAGAGCGCTGCGGCAGCGGACCCAGCACGGGAAGGCCTTCCCGGACAAAACGAACCACGCATTCCAGCATCTCCGGGCGCATGGTTTCCTGCGCGGGGAGCACCAGAATACGGTATTCCATACCACTGTCCAGCACCAATCGGCCGTCTTTGACACGGGCGTGGTTCTTGAGAACATCGGCATTGATATAGTCAAAAGAATAGCCTTCCGGGAGGGGCGGGTTGCAGACGCCGGTCATCTTGGGGGCGTCTTCGCCTATGAAATAGGCCACATCGGCCACATACCGGCCCTGCTGGAGGAGGAAATTGCAGCGCCTCAGATACGTGACAAAGGAGCCCATTCCCTCGAACCAGGTATTGTTCCGGTTGAATTCATTGCCAAACCAGGCGGCCTTGCCGGGCTTCCGGTCATCGGCCTGCTGGATATACAGATGCAGGAGGGTGGCGTTGATGCCTTCGCAGAAGAAGCGGTCCACCCTCTGCTTCATCACCCTCGGATAGCGGCTCCAGGCATTTCCGGCGGCCGTACAGGATTCGGCCCAGATGCGGTTTTTGCCATAGATGTGACCGCAGGAAGAGGCCGCACGGTTCTCGATGTCTCCCAGCGTTCCTTCGCTCCAGTATTCGCCGGCTATCTGGTCGCTCTGGCCTCCATACAGCAGGAACTCACTGGGAAAGCCCCAGTGCCCATAGCACTCCAGCCAGGTTTCCAGCCCGTCCCTGTGGGCCCGTTCGCGAAGACCGCCCACATAATCGTAGGCTACACGGTCTGCCACCAGACGGCGAAGGTCCCACAGGAATCGGTCGCTCTTGTCCATACTCCCTACCACAACGCCCTGCAAGACCGGGAGATAAGGGATTGGATCATACCCATATGTCTTTTGGAACACTTCCGCCATATCGTCCGTCCAGTTCTGGCTTCCGGTCTCGTAGCTGTCTTCCACCACCACCTTCCAGGTGCGGCGGTCTTCCGGAGGGATGCGGCGGATCAGCTCTCCCACAAAGGCATCGTAGTGAGTGGCCAGATATCCTTTGCTCATCTTGTCCACTTCCAGGCCCGTTCCTTCCGGAACAGCGGGTGAATTGGTGACGCCGGTACTCTGCATATAGCTGGTCAGCACCGTCCACTCCCCTTCCGGGACCTGCCAGGTCAGCTTTCCATCCTTGAGCCGGGAAGTCAGATCCACCACGGCCAAAGGATCCACGCACAGCTGGGGGGCATCGGTTTCGGCCGGGGTTTCCCACATATAGTAATCCCACAGCGGAAGCGGCTCCTGGTACATCCGGGCCAGGGATTTGTCGGCATAGCGGTCCACGGCCGGAGCCTCCGACAGAGTAAGGGTAAAGGTATCTTCCGACGGGTTCTCCATCACCAGCTCAAAAGTCTCTGCCTGCTGTGCAGGGATGGCCAGCAGGTACGGAGCCAACGGCTTGAACCCGGTATTGGGATTGTGGTTGTGGCGGTCGTAATCAAAAGAGAGGACCTCTTTCCCATCGGCCTTCAGGTGCGCCTTCGTCCAACTGGTTCCCGTTCCCTGAAGAATCAGGGAACGAACCGGGAAAGCCCTGTCCAGACGAAAGACCTGACGGAACGCCTGCCCCTCCCGGGTCCGGAAGGTCCAGGTTTGGGATTGTCCCTTTACGGCCGGATACGCCTGAATGCAGATGATCCGGTCTGCCGCCACATCCGGCAGGGTGAGCGGCTGCTCCGTTCCGTTGCCTTCAACCGTCTGAAAATGCGCCTCCACATACTTCATACTCTGCTCCGGCGTCACCCAGGGGCCACCGGACTGGCTCCAGCCCGGGCAGTTGAACATACCCAGTTCTATATCCAGATCCGCCGCTTTTTTCATAGCGGTATGGGTAATGTCCCACCACTGCTCTGAAAACAGTGGTACGCGCAGTTGGGAATCGTCGTCCGTAGACTGGTTGCCTATGAATGCACGGGTAATGCCCACACTTTTCATGGCTTCCAGGTCCTGGATTACGCCCTCTTTGGAGATATTGTTATCCAGCCAATACCAGTACACGGCTGCCCGGATGGAATCTGGCGGAGTCAGAAAACCTTCCTGCAAAGCCGGCCAGGGATTCCTGCTGCAGGCAGTCAGCAGCAGGGCCCCCGTCACCCCTATGATTCTACGGATCATTTATTTTACTTTTATATACAGAACGCCGTGGGAAGGAACCTTATACTGGGCCGCTGTGGGAATGTCCTTCTGGCGCCAGAGGTCCCGGACCGTATCGGCTTTCAGGCCGATTTTCTCCAGAGCTCCGTCCAGCTGGATGGGAACGGAGGCCCCATTCAGATTGAAAATGCCCACGGCCTTGCCGCCGTCATAGAGGTCCCGGCTCCAGATGCGTATGCCGTCCTCATTCACATCCTCGTGTGCCTGCTGGCCCAGGATGTCCTGGTTCACGGCATTCACCTCATTGTTGCACAGAAGGTTGAAGGTAAAGTCATCCAGCTGGTCAATGGGGCAGCCGATGAGCAGGTTGGCCGCCTGCAGGGACCAGAGGCTGATATGGGTATACTGCTCGTCCGGGGTAAGGCGGCTGTCCCGCAGGTTGTTGCTCCAGCCCACCTTGCCCACTACCAGCATATCGGGGTCGTTCCAGTGGCCAGGACCGGCATAAGGATACAGCTCCAGCTGACTACTGAAACCGATGCCGGACATCGATGCCCAATTGTCCTGGATATCTCCTGTCGTACGCCAGGAATTGGCATCTACAAAAGCGCCCCACTCCCATACCTTGGCATTGCCGTATTGGCACAGGGAGTAGAAAATATCCCGGGGCTGCTCCCGCAGATACTGCTGCATCTTCATATAGGGACGCATAGAAGCGGCTGTTGAATGGTCTTTGCTGGGATCAAAGACCTTGGAATAGCCGCACCAGTCATATTTGAGGTAGTCCACGCCCCAGGAGGCCCAGGTCTCGGCATCCTGCTTCTCGTGGTCCAGCGTACCCAGGTAACCGCCGCAGGTGCGGTCTCCCGGGCTGGAGTATATACCCAGCTTGAGTCCGTTGCTGTGCAGCCAGTCTCCCAGCGCTTTCATATCCGGGAACTTTTCGTTGGGGGAGATGGTTCCGTCGGGATTGCGTTCTTCGGCCTCCCATGCATCATCGATGTTGATATACGAATAGCCGTAATCGGCCAACCCCTTGTTAATGAGGGCGGCGGCCGATGCCATCACCTTCTCCTGGGAAACACTCAGGCCCCAGCAGTTCCAACTATTCCAGCCCATAGGCGGCGTCAGGGCTATCTGAGGCCCCACCTTCAAGGTAAATGCAGCCTGGGCACTTCCCTTGTCATTGGTAGCCTTGAGCACCAGCGGGTATTCTCCCACCGTCTGGCAGCTGCCGCTCAGAACGCCCTTGTCTGCATCCAGCACAACGCCCTCCGGAAGGCCTTCCACCGCAAACTTCATAGGTCTTTCACCCGAGAAGGCCAAGCGGAAGATGACCGGGGAACCGGGACGGACGCCAAATACGAGCGGTCCATTGTAGCGCGGAGCAGCGGGTGCCGGGGGCGTGAGGATATAGGGATTGCAAACACTGGCCTCCAACCCGTCTTCAAAGTAATCATCGGCGTAGACAATCTGAACACGAACCCGGCCCTCCATAGGGACGGAAACCCGATAGGGCTTCTGGGGGGTGAGCGTTACCTTCCGGCTGCTTTTCTCCAACTGCTCACCGCTGAGGACATCCTCCTTGATAACCGTAACGGTTCCACGGGTTTTCAGCCGGGTTTCCAGCACGGCCCGGACCTTTCCGTCCTCTCGGGTGGCGGAAAGAGAGGCATAATCTCCCAGGAGCGGCTTCCCAATCCAGGCAGGTCCCCTGAAGAATCCACCCGGATCTCCTGCATTGTACACCCGCACGGCAATGATATTTTCCTGGCCCCAACGGATCAGGGACGGGTCCACAAGATACCGGCGGGGTTCACTCCACCTGCAGTTATACCCCTCGGGATCCCCGGGATTGGAGCCGGTCTTTCCCACCATCACCCCATTCAGCCAGGTTTCGTCCGTATCGTCAATGGGACCCAGATCCAGGAGTACATCCTTGGAGTATCCGTCTTTGAGTTCTACGGGGATGACCACGTGCAACCGGTACCAGGCAAAATTGTCGGGGTTCCGGATACCCTGCTCATTCCAGTCCTTGTCCAGGGTGAACACGGGCCAGGCGCTGTCATCAAAGGAAGGGTTACTCCAGGCCGGGTTGTCCCCCACCTGGAAACGGGCGGTTTCTACGGAAACACCCTGGGCCCATACTGCCACGGAGCAAAGCGTCAGGCCCAAAACCAACAGGATTCTTTTCATAAGACTTGTTATCAATTATAAGGTCGTTAAATATACAAAATATCAAGTTATTCTTCTTGCAACCAGGTGGCCAGAGTCCCCACAAAGCGGGAAACGGGTTCCATCCAGACTTCGTGGGAGGTGGCATTGGCCGTCCCATGGAAGACATGGTTTGCCCAGATGGAGAAGGTGCGAATGGCGTAATTCTCATTGATCTGCGTGCCGGTTTCTGTGCCCAGCGGTCCAGCATGGAGACCCCGGGCTGCTTTCCCGAGCAGGAAAACAGCACCAGCAGCGTTGCCGCGCCGAATAACAGCCTATTGCTTAATTGGGGACTCATACACGTTATACCCCATCTGACGGGCTACGGCAGACCAGGCGCGTGCCCGACGTTCGAAGTCCGGATAATCCTTCTTGTCGGCCATGCTCCAGCCCACTTCAGCAAGGGCGAACGCCCGGGGATATAGCATGATTTCCGCATGCCAGGCTTCGTGGACCCATTCTGTCCATAGATTGCCCTGCAAGCCCAGCACGTGGTGTGCATCATCCTCGGAGATCCCCTCTGCCAGGGGCTCGAAAGAATAAACCTTTTCCAATGGCAGGGGCCGTCCCACAGGCTTGTACTGAAGGGAATCCTGCTGATAATCCAGGTAACAGTAGTGCGTAGGGGTAAAGATGACATCGTGGCCCTGGGAAACCGCCTTCAGACCGCCTTCCATCCCCCGCCATGACATCACGGTGGCATCCGGAGCGAGGCCTCCTTCCAGGATTTCATCCCAGCCGACGATGCGCTTGCCGTGCTCGTGGGCAAAGCGTTCCATCCGCTTGATCATATAGCTCTGAAGCTCCTCCACACTTTGGAGTCCTTCGGCCTTCATCCGGGCCTGGCAGTCCGGACACAATTCCCAATTCCGCTTTCCGGCCTCATCCCCGCCTATGTGAACATAATGGCTGGGGAACATCTCAAATACCTCCTGAAGCACCTTCTCCAGAAACTCATAGGTGCTTTCCTTGCCGGGGCAGAGTTCCCAGTCATCCGGTGCGTCCTTGAGTCGGCAGGCCAGCTGGGGATAGGCGGCCCGGGTCTCAAAATTGTGCCCCGGCATCTCTATTTCCGGGATAATCTCTATCTGTCTTTCGGAAGCAAAGGCCAGGAGTTCAGCGATGTCTTCCTTGCTGAAATAACCGCCATAAGCCCCGGGTGTACCCTCCTCCACAAAACGTCCTCCAAGCACTTCTCCCCCACTTCCTTCCCACTCCCAGAAATCGGCTATGGGCCTCCAGGCAGCATACTGGGTAAGCCGTGGGTAAGCTTCTATCTGCAGCCGCCAGCCCGGATTGTCCACCAGGTGGAAGTGGAAGCGGTTCATCTTCAGAAGGGCCATCATCTCCAGCTGCTTCTTCACAAACTCCTTGTCCTGGAAATTACGGCTCACATCCAGCATGAGTCCCCTGTACTGGAAACGCGGCCAGTCCAGGATGGTGCAGCAGGCTACTCTGCGGTCCAGGGCCCGAAGCATCTTCAGGGACTGCCGGGCATAAAACACGCCTTCTTCATCGGCCGCCTCTATTTTCACGCTCCTTTTCCCTACCTCCAGCCAGTAGGCTCCTTTGAGTTGCCAACCGGCCAGTTTCCGACCTTCCAGACGTCGGAGGATGGCTTTCTGAGAGACTGTCACCTTTTCAGGCAACTGAGCCAGTTTAGCGGATTCTACACTGCCGGAAGTGAGCGAAAACGCCACCGGAGCCGGAATAAGGTCTCCCGGCGTTGCGCCCGGGGAAGCCGTACACCCCACAAACAGAAGAGGCAGCAGTATCCAGAAGATTTTATGCATAGTCTATTCAAATCTAAACCAATCTATCTCAAACAGTTCCACAGGACTTCTCCAAGATCCATACTCCCCGGAGAAGGTGAACCAGAGGGCCTGGGGGCCTTCCTTATACTCATCCAGTTTACACTCAAGGGTTACCCACTCCCCCTTTCCGGCGGGGACATCCACCCCTGCTATTTCTCCGTAGAAGGACTGGTCCTGGTGAACAGATATATAACCTCCGGAGAGCGAACGCACCCGGACGGTAAATTTAGTGAGACCGGAGGGGAAATCCACATACTTCCAAGCCGCCTTGCTGCCGTCCAGGATTCCGGAGAGGATTTCCCGGTTGGCCGTTTCCAGCCGCACGTGGGGGCCTCCGTTAACCAGGCAGGCGCGGGCAGCGTCAATGGTACTGGTGGCCGGAATGGGCTTTCCGGCACCCTGGGAGGTCATTTCCACTTCATTGATGGTGCCATCCTCATTGAAGGTAATGGGTTCTATGCAAGCCTTGCGCAACTTGCTGGAATGGTGGGTGGAACGGTGGTACAGCACATACCACTGGCCGCCAAATTCCACTACGGAGCCATGGTTGTTCCACACATCGGGGTCACAGCCGTTGCTATCAATGATAACACCCTTGTACTCGTAGGGGCCAAAGACATTCCGGGACATGGAATAGGCCAGGCAAGAAGGCATATTCTGACGGCTCACGGCCGCATACACATAGTAATACCAGCCGTCCCGCTTGAACACAAAACTGCCCTCGTGGAAGAAGTGCTCGTCCTCTGTCACCAGTCCCTGATGCAGCGTAGACATATCCAGCGAGGTCATATCGGCATTCAGCCGGGCGCCCTGGGCGCTGAACTGATCCCAGAAATAATAGGCCTGCCCGTCATCGTCAATAAACACGCAAGGGTCTATGCCCCGGATGCCCTCAATGAGTTTTCCATCCCGGAAGGGCCCGGTGGGAGAATCGGAGACCGCCACTCCCTCGGTCCACTCGGAGAGGTCGTAATACAGGTAATACTTTCCGTCTTTCTTGGCTATATCGGGGGCATACAGGTCTGCATCACTGTAGGAGACCCCGTCGTAGGGACCCTTGGTGGCAAAAATATTAGGATGCAGCGTCCAGTGCAGCATATCGTCCGTAGACAGCAGGTGATGATAGGCCGAGCACCACAGATCCAGGTTCAGGTCCAGTGAACAGGCCACATACAGTCTTCCGTCCAGCACCTTGGCGCTGGGGTCGGCCATATAGACACCCATAGGGCAGATGGGATTGTAGCCATATTCTCCGGCAGGCACCGGCTCGCGGTCCGGATGGAGGGCCACCTTCACTTCTCGCTGGCTGCTCCTGCACGAAAGAAAAACTGGCAGCACACACAGTGCCGCCAGTAGAAAAAGACGAATCTTATTCATGATAAAGCATCTCAGCAGGAATACGGGCCACATCCACACCGGGACCGGAGAGACCCACTTCCACATCGTCTCCTCCGTAGTTCTCAAAGTACTGGACTTCCAGGCGGTGGTAACCGGCATCCAGCTTCAGGAAAATATCCTTGAAGCCGCCGCCGTCGCGGTCCATATCCCAGAGGAGTTCACCGTCCATCCAGCCTTTGGAACCGTCGTCCGTGCATACGGAGAGCACATACTCCCCTTCCTTGTCAATCTTCAGCAGGCCTTTAAAGACAATGCCGAAATGATCTTCCTTCTGCTTGATGGCTTCGGTGCCAAAAGCCGGAGTGATGCCGCTGGCCTTCACGGGAGCAGCCAGTACATCCTGGCAGCTCTTGAAGTCTCCTTCACTGTAGGTATAACGAAGGCCTTTGCCCTTGGGAGCAGCCTTGACGGCCTTCAGAGGAATGATCACGGGCTTGGCTTCCTCGCTCTGGAGAGCCGGGTCAAAAGGCAGGCACTTTTCTCCGTTGCCGGGCGTGAAGTCCACGCCCAGGATATCAGCGATGGTAGCGGCGATCTGCTTGTTATAGAAAACCCCGTTGTCGGAGGTCTCGCCCAGAACAGGAATGCCCTTGCCAAAAGCTACGAACCAGGTTTCGTTGGAGCCGCGGACGCTTTCTCCGTGTCCACGGAAGGCTTCGCCGCGGCCACGGCCGTGGTCGCAGGTGAGGATATAGGTGGTTTTGCCCTTATAGAAAGGATCGCTCTCGCAATACTCTACGATACGGCGGATATACAGGTCCGTCCAGTGAATGGCGTCCAGATACAGATCGTACTTGCCTTCGTGGGCAAACTCATCGGTATCTCCAAAACCCACATAGAACACCTTGGGGTGCTCTTTCATAAGGGTTTCCATGGCCATGCCGTAGGTAACGCAGTCCAGGCGTTCGGAATCCCCGAAACCGCCATCCGGGACCCCTGCATCCACATCCTGAAGCAGGCGGGCTACATAGCTGTCCGTATAGGAGGGTTCGTGGGCGCTGCTGGCCTTGAAGCCGCCGCGCTCATTGTTCACGGCAAAGCGGATGCTCTCCCAGGAGGTAAACATCATCACCTGTCCCTTGTAACGAGGATCCTGGTTCACCACCTCCAATACGCTCACGTTGGGGTTGGGATTGGGATCGTTGGAGTCTATGCGGGCATCATCGGCCCAACCACAGAACATTTCGCTATAACCGGGATAGGAGAAGTTCATGGTGTTGGACACTGTCATCTGGCTTCCCTTGAAGCGGTTGCCCAACATATAGCCGTGGGTGGGGGCATAACTCCACACGAAGGGCATCAGGGCCTCACGGCGCTCCTCCGGGGTTTCTTTCCAGTACTTGTCCTTCAGAATCTCGGGGTGTCTGACAAAGCGGGTGTCCACGGCCAGGGCGTCATCGGCCCCGCCATAAAGTTCCTGCCAACGGAGACCGTCGAATGTTATGATTACCAAACGGGGATCGTTGTCCCCCTTGCTGCATGATACCAGCGCAGCCAGCGCCAAAGCTCCCAGGATGAGTAATTTTTTCATAGTGGTTAGTATTTGATTTTTCCTGATTTTTCTACATGTACGGTGCTGCTTTGCCCGTCTCCCCATAAGAGCACCAAATCAAAGGGGACGTTGGTGGTAACAGTCACCACTGGTTTTTCGGAGGCCGATTTGCGGGCCGCCACCTTAAGTCCCACTACGCCTTCGGGGCCGAAGGGATAGCGTTCGATGCCGTGGGCTTCCAGCTGACGGACGTCCCACTCGATCTTGTTCTCCGAGTATTGGCCCCGGATGCCCAGGATGGCCTCAATGAACTCCGCGATGGGCGGAAGACCGGTCCAGCCCACGAAATCCTTGCGGGCCATAAAGCCGGGTTCTACACTCTCCGGAGCATAATATTCCCAGAAGGTTCCGGTGTTTTTCCATACCTGGAACACATTGTCATAATGGTTGGTAGCAATCTGGCGGGAAAGGTCTTTGTAGCCTTTCCGCCACAAACCGTCTATCACCATATAATTGGTGCCCGGCCAGATTCCGCCCTGCCAGTAGCGGCCCAGGGGGTTGTATTTCTTATGGTCCGCGCTGAGGGAAGGCACACGGTGGGAGCGGTTGAACTCCGTAGAATCAGAGAGATGCGCCACCAGCGTATCCAGGCGTTCGGCGTCCAGGACATCCGTCTGCAGGGCCCAGAAGGCCGATATGCCCTTGGTGGCGCTGCGGGAGCCGTCGGCATACACGTCATAGAGGAAGCCGGTCTCGGGGTCCCACATGTTATCGTTGATCCAAGACTTGAGGAATTTCATTTCGTCTTCCATCTCCTCAATCTCCTGCCAGCGCTCCGTGTAAAAGCCTATTTGCATGAGACAGTTGTTCACCAGATACTGCTGCAGATTGGTATCCAGCCAGGTCAGGTGGCCGTTGGAGAAAATCTGGTTGTAGCCTTCGGGCACACGGGGCATATTATCCATTCCGGTGCCCCAGCCGCTGCTCCAATAAGTGCCGTTTTGCCAGGTACGGTTGAGTTTCCACCACTGTGCGTAGGCCACCAGGGCCGGGAATACGCGGTGCAGGCGGTCAATATCTCCAAACTGCTCGTAATACAGCAGCTCGGCCCAGGGAAGCAGGTTGGGGCCGGTGCTCACGGGGTCGTAGCGCTCGAAGCAGTCGGAGCCATCGGCCCTTATCTCGCGGCAGATGAAGCCGTCCTGGTGCTGCTTGGCGTAGAAATTATCCAACGTTCTCTGGAACGGGAAGAAGCGATAGCCGTAGCGGGCAAACAGCATCATGAAGCTGTCGTCCCACATGAAGATATTGCCGTTGTAGGCCACATCCAGGTAGGGGCTCACAAAGCCGGAACCCTCCTGTGGCTGCCGGATATTGCCAATGGCAATCTTCCAGGCGTGCCAGTACATGTCCACCTCGGCCTGGTGGCCCTCCCAGAAGGGAGCGGGCAGGACCTTGCGGGCCTGCTCAAAGCTGCCGGGTTCCTGGGTGGTCCGGGGCAGGGTGCGGTAGGGATTTTCGGCCACAAAGATGTTCTTCACGTACGTGTTCTTGTACGGAAGCTCATACGGGCCGCTTCTGAGGTCCTGGGCTGTCGCAGACAATGAGCACAGCACCATTAGGATAATCAGTTTTTTTTCACGCATTTTTCAAAAATGTTTTGCCCCATCATTCGTCAGGGATATAATCGATAAAAGAAATGCAGTCTTCAAATATTTGGACAACAAAACATCCAGGGGGCGGATAGGAAAGATTAAAAAGACCTTTGCCGGCCACATATTCTTTTGTATGTTTTTTTCCAGTACGAGTTATTAAGCTTGGACATTCTCCATACAAATAGATAGAACACCCATTGCTTACCATTACCCCAAATAAACTACGATCAGTAAAATCACTCACATCCATTCGTGTCAATGGTTCTTTATAAAACTCCTCAAAGACAAACATATATAATGATGCACCGTCTGAGATAAAACAAGCAGAAAAGTCTCTTGCCCTGGATTTAACAAGAAGACTATCGAATATGGCACTCTTAGTCTGATTCTGGGCGAAGCTATAAACGTCGGTGGCAATAACTATTCTATTACCACGATTATCTATTGTAGAATGTCCACTATGCATCGAATCAATTGCTTTCTTGTATAAAACGGACTCCTTATTATCATAATCGGATTTCTGCCCGCGATGAGGGCACTCTTGAGCATAACACATATTATTCATTTCCATCTGATTATGAATTATGCATAATAAAACATAAAGGAAAGGCCTATAGGAAAGCTGTTTGAAATGAATATGCATAGCAAATAACAATTTAATAAGGTCTAATTGAATATATATGTCCTATATGGTGACCCAACAAAATAAATACCAGTAATGGGAGGTAACCAACCTCGTCTTGTTTGATAATTTTTAACGATTTTAAAGGCAGCCAAGTCATTCTCGGAAGCAAAAGGATGAACCGGGTGCGAATGAACAAATAATCTAATATAGTATCCATTATATAATCTACCATTATACAACTCTTTTTGGCCATAAGCAGGCAAAAGGCTAAAGTCTTTCTCATTTGGATACCAGGCGTTTGATGGTACGGGCAATCTCAATGTTCAGATAGGTTCCGGTGAACTCACGGGATCCGGGGCCGTAGGCAAATACGGGCACCACGGTGGGCGTATGGTCATCGGAATTGTAGACGGCAAGGACATGGCCGGTGGCCAGGTCTCCGTCCAGAAGGGTGAGGCCGCCAGTCTCATGGTCGGCCGTAATGACTACCAGGGTTTCTCCGTTTGAATCTGCAAATTTGAGGGCCTCGGCCACGGCCAGGTCAAAGCTGAATTCCTCAATCACGGAAGCGGGGAAGCAGTCTGAATGGCCGGCATAGTCAATCTTGGCACCCTCCACCATCAGGAAGAAGCCTTTCTTGGAATCCTTGGAAAGCTTCTCGATGGAAGACCGGGTGATATCGGCCAGGAAGCCCAGCGTTTCTTCAGTGGCATAGGCGCCCATGCGGTCGTCCAGGCAGATGAGCTTCCCGTTCACTTCATTCACCGCCGTAGCGTCTTTGGTGTAGCTGTAACCGTTGGCCTTGATGCCGGAAAGCATGTCAATTCCGTCCTGGCGGGGTTTTTCCAGATAGCTTGTGCCGGGGCCGCAGATGAGGTCCACGTCGCTGGTGAGCCAGTAGCGGGTTATGCGGTCCGTGCTGTCACGCTCGGAGGTGTGACCATAGAATACGGCAGGGGTAGCATCAGCAATGTCTCCCAGCGAGACCACGCCCGTGGCCTTGCCCCGGGCTTTGAAATAGTCCGTGAGGGCAGGATATTCCACAGAACCGTCCTTATTGGAAGAGATGTGGCGTGTCCAGGATATTTCTCCCGTAGCCAGCGCGCTGCCGCCGGAAGCGGAATCCCCAATGAAATCGTCGTTGGGATTGTAATACTGGATGCCCACACTCTTGAGTTTAAGCATGCTCAGGTCATACTGATTGGCATAGGCGGCGGCCATAACCTGGTTGATTCCCATGCCGTCTCCGATGAGCAGGATCACATTCTTGATCTTCTTGTTGGCACCGTCGTTGCGGTACGTAGGCGTGTACGTGGGGACGCGGTGGCTCAGCTGCAGTTTCTCGTTCTGGAAACCGGAGAAACTGCGGGTGGCGGCATCCAGTTTCTTGGTGCCGGTCACACCGGCGTGCACCTGGTGTTTGCCCATGATAAAGTTCTTGTTCTCCCAGTCGCTGAAAAAGAGCGACGCCACGGCGGGCTTGTCCGTGTTGATGATATCCACGCCCAGCTTCCAGAAGGTGAAATAGGCGGTAGTACCTTCGGGAGCCTCCCAGAAGCGGATGGGCTTACCCCAGGAATGCACCTTCTCGATGGCGGCCGTTACGGCATCCAATTCGGGATCTATCATCCGGCCCTTTCCGTTCCACTTTTTGGCAAAGATCCTAAACGAATTGCTCACCAGGGCCACATGCTCCAGCTGGGCCGGGGTATAGGTCTCCCGGATATCGCCGTCAAAGCCCACCCAGGCGGGATAGTCCTGGAAATGTTCTTTAGCAGGAACATTGCCGGTGATGGCCACCTGAACGGCACCCGGGGCGCAGAATACGTCCGGGAACTGCTCCAGCAGTTTCATCACTTCCGTGAGCGTGGGTTCGGTAGCGCTCTTAAGCTCTACCAGCAGCATCAGGCGGTCGTCAGAGCCAGCCCACATCCGGTTTCCGTTGGCGTGGAAGGTACGGACAATGGGATCCACATACATTCTAAGGAAGCTGTTTTCCGGCTTCAGATCCTCCAGCTCGTGCCCCACCAGCAACTGGCCCTCGTGCAGGAACACATCGGCCTCTATGGAACGGCAATGCTGGGAATAAGCCTCCCAGAAGGGAGCTGTGCGATTGTAATCATTGTGCGAATGCAGCACCACAGGCTGCTGGGCAGCGAGGGAAAGCGGCAACAGGACCGCCAGACCAAGTAGGAAGTTTCTCATTATCTGTAGTATAGTTTATCTTCGGGGACAAGGGTAAAATCAACTTCGTTCTCGGGACACCAGTGCCATACAAGGGCCTGTCCTTCATAGTCTTCCAGGTAAACCAGTTTGTACGCGTGCATACCTTTGCGGAGCGGAATGCGGCCCATGGTGGTAATGGCCGAATGGGAGCCGTCGTTGTTCACCACCAGCTGGCCGTCCACCTCCAGGATGGCGCCGTCATCGCTGGTAAGGGCGAAACTCCAGATGCCGTCGGCAGGGATGTCGATGTAGCCGGTGAAGATATAGCCGAAATGGTCTTCGTCCGGGGCACCGGCAATGGAAGGGCTCTTCATTACGCCACTCCCCTTCACGGGGCTTTTTTTCACATCGGCGGCCCAGGCGAACTCACCCTGGTGGTAGGTATAGCGGCAGCCGTTCTTGAGGGCGCCCACCTTGGCGGCCGGGAAATACTCGGCCTTGGTGGCCAGGGCGAAAGCCTCCGGAGAAGGCTTCATCCCCGCCTTGAAAGCCCGGGCACGGATAAGGGCCGAATGGTCCAGCTGGACAGGGCCCGTATACAGGGGGCTGTCTTCAGTGGGTTCGCTGCCGTCCAGGGTATAATGGATGGCGGCACCTTCCGTGCGGCTGGTGAGGACCAGGTCCATGGAGTTCTTGAACAAGGACAGGCCGGCAGGCAGGGCGGGCGTGGAAACGATGGGCTCCGTGCTCAGGGAATACGGAGCCTCAAGGGCGTCACGGCGATGGTCCGGCTGCTTGGAAAGCGTGAAAGCCAGGGTACCGCCGGCCATGATTTCCTCGTAGGTAATGTAATTGCGGTCCAGGGAACGGCCGTTGAGTTTCACATCGGCCACGTACTTCCAGTTGGGATGGTCGGCCGTAATGGTGAGGGTCTTCCCATTGCCCAGCGCAAGGGTGGCTTTCTTGAACAGGGGGGCTGCCAGTACATATTCTCCGCTGGTGGGGCAGGCGGGATAGATTCCCAGGGAAGAGAGAACGTACCAGGCACTCATCTGGCCGCAGTCCTCGTTGCCGCAAACGCCCTCGGGAGTGGTATCGTACATTTCTTCCAGCAGGGAACGGACTATCTCCTGGCTGCGGGACGGAGCGCCCAGCCAGTTATAGATCCAGGCCATGTGGTGGCTGGGCTCGTTACCATGGGCATACTGGCCCATAAGGCCGGTAATGTCCGACACCTTCACTTTGTCACTGCGCTCTTCGTAAGTGAAGAGGGAATCCAGGGCCGCCAGCATGGGCTGAGTGCCTCCCATCAGGTCCGTATGGCCGGCTATGTCATGCGGGACAAAGAAGCGGGCCTGCCAGGGAATGGCTTCCGTATAATCGTACGTAGAGGCAATGGGGTCAAAAGGCTCTACCCAGTTGCCGTTATGGTCCCTTCCGCGCATGAAGCCGGTAGCGGGGTCAAAGACATTCTGGTAACGCAGGGAGCGGGCGTAATACTGGGCAGCGATATCGGCCTTGCCCAGGCTCTCTGCCATGCGGGCTATGCACCAGTCGTCGTAGGCCATCTCCAGGGTCTGGGAAACAGACTCGCGCATGAGGTCCGAGGGAATGTAATGATACTGGTTATAGAGATCCGAGGTAATGCCTTTGTTCTTGTTGGAAGACGCCACCATGGCGGCGAGGGCTTCGTTTCCGTCGTAGCCGCGGATACCGTGGAGCCAGGCATCGGCAATGACGGGAATGCTGTGGTAACCGATCATACAGCCGGTCTCCCCGTAGCCCAGGGGCCAGATGGGAAGTTCTCCCCAACGGCGGTACATCTCCAGCATGCTATTGATCATATCATTGACCAGGGTGGGGTTAAGCAAGGTCTGCAACGGGTTCCAGCTACGGAAGGTATCCCACAGCGAAAGGGTGGAATAGAAGGGTCTGGGACTGGTGAAATCGGCAATGTTGTTGGGCTCCACGAAAGTGTGGTAGAAACAGGTGTAAAACTGCTCCACGGGACCGCCTTCTACGGTAATACGCCCGAGGGCCTCGTTCCAGGCCTTGACAGCCTGGCTCAGGACAGCTTCGAAGTTCTTTCCTTCCGTCTCCGCTATGCGGTTGGCCTTGGCTTCCTCGATGTCCGTATAGGAGAGGCCCACCCAGACGGTGAGTTCCGTCAGGTCCTCCGGGAAGGTAAGCAGAAGCTCTCCGGGGGCTACTTCTTCGGCCTCCTCAAAATCCTCGGAGAAGGCAGCATTGAGATAAATCGCTCTGCCTTGTACCCATCCGTTTACCAGGCGCTTGCCGCTTACCTCATCGTCATCTTCTTCCTTGAACCAGGCTTCGACGGCCACATTACCGTCTCCGATGCAGTGGTTGGCATTGAGCAGCACCTTACGCTCCCCTTCTGCGGTAAACGTGTAACGGTGCACTCCCACATGCGGGGCTGCAGTAAGCTCCACCGTTACCTCGGGGGTTACCACCCTGTAATAACCCGGGCGGGCCCTTTCGTCGTCATGATCCAGCGGGAGGGGCTTGACATCCTCCACGCCGGGGGTAAACAGGAAATCCCCCAGGTCTGCACAGCCTGTACCGGAAAGATGCGTATGGCTGAAACCCAGGATGGACGTATCGGAATAGTGGTAGCCGGAGCAGCCATCCCATCCGTATGTGCGGGTATCCGGGCTCAGCTGTACCAGGCCGAAGGGCGTGGTAGCGCCCGGATAGGTATGGCCATGAAAGCCGGTACCGTTAAAAACGTCTACGGATTCCAGGGCCAAAGGAGGCGTTTGTGTGCAGGCAACTGCAGCGGCCAACAGAAAGAAAAACAGATGGTTATGCTTCATTTGTATCGAAAAAACTTTTAGGATTGGCACCACATAGTGTTATTTCACAAATTTAACAAAACCGGCGCAAAAATCAAAGGTTTTTTCTTCCAGAAAAAAAGGGCGAAACCTTGCGGCTTCGCCCTGATGAAAATCTTCGTTTAAGCTAAAGATTCTACTGGACCTGATAGCAGCCCATGTTGATCTTACCATCTACGACACGGTTCTTACCCAGGAGGTCTTTACCGTAGTCTTTCATGATCTTGGCCACATCGTCGCTGTAGTCACCGTTGAGGGCGTCTCCCTTGGGCATGTAGTCGCCCTTGGCAGGATCAGCGAAGATGGTGGTAAGGTCGAAGCCCACCTTGGGAATGATGTTGCCCTTCTCGGCATCCGGTTCGGGTTTGCCGTCACCGTAGATACCACCCTCGATGATGTTGCTGCGCACCACGCAGTCTTCACGCACCACGCAGTCCAGCTTGGCCTGGTAGGCCTGGCGGTAGAACACGTCGGGGTTGTCCTTGATGGCGGAGAGATTACCGGCCACGATATTGTTCACCATGAACATCTTGATCTGCTCACGGGTCTGGATGCAGAACCAGGGGCTTCCATCATTCTCATCGTAGTTCTTGTTAGCGGTGATGGTGTTGTTGATCATGTACATCTCAACATTCTTGTAGATCATCACGGCAGCGCAGTAACCGTCGAACTTCTTGGCGAAGTTGCCGGTGATGAGGTTGTTGATCAGGTAAACCTTCTGGTTAGCCTCGCCGTCGAAGCAGAAGCCACCGGCGTGGTGACCCGTGCTCACGTTGTCCTTGATAATGCTGTTCTTGACGATGCAGGTACCATCTACGCCTTCTGCGGTGAGCAGGGCGCCACCACGGTTGGTGGAGGTGTTGTCGTGAATGTAGCAGTTGTCTACGATCACGTCGCCGCATACATAGATGCCGCCGCCCTTGTTCACGATATCGTTGGCGTAGCCGTTACGCAGCTCGAAGTTGGAGATGGTAGCCGGGCTCTCGAGGGGTTCTTTCACCTTGGTCTGGGGGTTGAAGCCCACGAATACGCAGTTCACGGTATTGTTACCGTCGATGACGGACTTCTTGTCCACGTTCTGCTCCGTAAAGCCATTCTCCCAACCACCGGAAACGGTCACATCGGCCTTGAGGCATACTCCGCCAGGGAATACGGCACCGGCAGCGACACGCACCTCAGAATAGGCGGGAGCGCTGTTGATGGCAGCCTGGAGGTCTTCACCCTGGGCCACAACGATGGGCTTGATGAAGCCGAAGGGCTTGGCGCTTTCCACCTTCATACCCTCCAGGGACTCAACATAACCCCAGATGTAGTACATGGTGTTCTTTTCCAGATTGGAAAGGGTGATCTTGTTCTTTCCGGCCACCAGGGCGGTGGTACCGGCCTGCTTGGTAGCTTTGGACTTGTCGTTCTCCTTGCTGTAGAGGACACCCCAACCGGCATAGTCATCCAGGTTGGACGTATTCACATCCACGGCAATGGTGGCATAGTCGTCACCAAATGCGGCAACGGAAAGTGCGAGAGCAGCGTCCAGATCCTGCGTCTTCTGGCTGATGACGCAGACACCGCCACCGGCGATGGGGAACTCGGCGCGACGCACCAGGCCCGTGGTGTTGAGCTTGGTGGTGAAAGTAGCCGTAGTGCCGGACTGGGTCATGGTGATCCAGGAGGCATTGATGGGAGTCAGGTTACCGGGAACGGTCATCGTGAAGGTAGAGGGCTTGTAGCCCACTACCTTACGATACGGGTTGGCTTCTTCCTTCACCTTTCCACAGGAAACAGCGAGAAGGGCCACGCCCAGGATAGCAAATAATATCTTTTTCATAATGATCTCTGTTCTGAAAGATTACTGCCAAGCCGGTACATTCTTGAGGGCGCCGGCGCTCTTGTTAATCTGCTCGGAAGGATAAGGGAAGGTCATGTACTTGTCGCTCCAATGCTTCTCCGGAGTCTTGTAGTCCTCGTAAGCACCTACGGTAGGAACACCGGCGGGGTCTGCACGGTCTACATAGTGACGGGCACGGGGATGGGCGTTGAGTTCGGCCACGGCAAGAGCCTTGATGGCATCGGCACCGGAATAAGCCCAGCGCTTGCAGTCAGCGGCATGGTCGGCGGCCAGCTCGAAGGCCAGCTCGCAGCGACGCTCGTGGTAGAGGTCGGCCCAGGTGGCGTTGCCGGGGAGAGGAGACAGGTGAGAGCGGTTGCGGATACGGTTGATATCGGAAGCAGCCTTTCCGGCTTCACCGGCTACGAGGTAAGCCTCGGCACGGAGCAGCAGGCAGTCGGCAAAGCGGATGATGGGCCAGTTGATGCGGGTGGTGGGCCAGTCACCATTGGGGTTCACAAGACCGGAGCCCGTAGGATCTGCGGGAGCGAAGGCCTGCATGAACTTGTAGATGGCAAAGCCGGATTCCACATCGGAGGTGGACCAGAACTTGCGGGTTTCACCGAAGAACGGGAACTCGTCGCCATATTCCAGGATGGAAGCCTTGAGGCGCTCGTTGCCGGCGCCGTCCTTCAGCATTTCCTCGTAGATATCGTAGGAGGGTTTGAACTGGCCCCAGCCATTGAACTTACCCCAGCCCTTGTTCTCCAGCATAACGCCGGTGATTTCAACACCACCGCCGTCGGTGCCGCCGTCAGAAGGCCAGCCCCAGCAGTATTCAACGGTCCAGAACTTGGCATAGTCGGGGGCAAAGAGGTCTGCAAACTTGGGAGCCAGGTCACGGCCATAATCGCTTTCCAAGCGGTTTACGCAAGTGATCACATTGGGCCACTGGGTCTTGTCCCAGGTTGCCCAGTAGGCATACGTCTTGGCCATGAGGGCAGCGCAGGCAGCCTTGTGGACACGGCCACGGTCTGCAGCACCGTACTCCTCAAACTTGGGAACCAGGCTCTCGGCCATGGCGAGGTCGGAAACGATGAGTTCGTAGTCCTTCATCACAGAAGGCTGCTGCTGAGGGATCTCGTTGTTGTAGCCACCGTCTACAGACTCGTAGGCCACGAAGGGTACACCCAGGTCCTTGGTGCCATAGCGATAGGCAATGAGGAAGTGCCAGTAGGCGCGGAGGAAATAGGCCTCGCCCAGGCTACGGGTTTCGATAGCGGTAAGAGGAGTCTCGTCCTGCTTGAGGAGGAGCTGCTGGATAACCCAGTTGCAACGGTTCATGCCTTCTTTGTAGGCCTTCTCGAAGACGCCGCGAAGAGGGCTCTCGTCACCGGTATAGTTAAGGGTGGCCAGCGTAGGATAGCTGCGGGTACGACCCCACACGATATCGTTGGCGCAAGCCTGCTCCCAATAGATTTCACGGCCCAGTACGGCTTCCTGAGGAAGGCGGGCATAGCAGCCGTCCACGGCGTCAATGGCCTGCTGGTCGTTCTGGAAGAACTGGTCCTGGGTAGGATAACCCTGAGTCTGGACATCCAGGAACTTTTCGCAGGATGCTGCGCTCAGAGCGCCAAGGGCAATAGCAGTGATAACAATATACTTTTTCATAATCATGCTCGTATTAGTAGGTCAGTTTTACACCAAAGGCGAACACGCGGGAAACCGGGTACATGAGGCCGTCCCAGCCGCCCACTTCGGGATCCATACCGGAGTACTTGGTGATGGTAAGAAGGTTCTCACCGCTGAAGTACACGTTCAGGGAGCTTCCGCGATCGTTGAAGTGCTTGCACTTGCGAAGGAGGGAGGTGAAGTCGTAGCCGATGGTTACGTTCTTGAGACGGAGATAGGAACCGTCCTCGATGTACCAGTCGGAAGGAGTGGAGAAGTTACCGTTGGGGTCGTTCTTGCTCAGACGAGGGATGGAGGAACCGGTGTTGGTGGGGCTCCAGGCATTCAGGATCTCCACGCTGCGGTTGAAGTTACCTTCCACATCGCCCAGGATCATCTGCTTACCCACATAGGCAATCTTGTTGCCGGCAACACCCTGCCACATCATGGAGAAGTTGAAGTTCTTGTAGTTGAAGCCAGCACTCAGGGCAAAGGTGTACTTGGGCATGGCGGAACCTACATACTGACGGTCGTTGTCGTCAATCTTGCCGTCACCGTTGGCATCCACAAAGCGGAGGTCACCGGCCTGGGCAGCGGGCTGGATGAGCTTACCGTCCTTCACGTGGTCGTAAACGTCTTCTTCGCTCTGGAAGATGCCGTCGGTCTTGATCACATAGAAGGAATTCAAAGGCTGGCCGGCCTCGGACTGATAGATCCAGGGCATCATACGGAAGTCTCCGCCGCCGGTCCACTTACCGGCGTTGCCATCCTCGTCCAGAACGCCGGTGGAAATCACCGCGTTGTGGTTGTAAGCGAAGTTACCCGTTACATAGTAGTTGAAATCCTTACCGATCTTGTCTTTCCAGTTGGCCAGGAACTCGACACCGGTGTTGCGGATTTCACCCTGGTTCACCTTCATGGGATCCAGGCCGATGGTCTGGGGCCAGCCCATGGTCTGGTCCTGGATCAGGTTGAACGTGCGCTTGTTGTAGTAGTCAACGGACAGGGAGAGGCGGTCGCGGAAGAGATCCACGTCAATACCACCGTCAAACTGCTCGGAGGTTTCCCAGGTCAGGAGCTGGTTCACAGCCTTCTGGGGGAACCAGAAAGTACCATACTGGGCACCGGTTTCCACACCGTAGATAGCAGACTCATTCCAGTTGCTGCTGCTCAGGTTGGCGCTCTTGTAGTTGAGGCCGATGGAACCCAGGTTACCTACGCGACCCCAGGAAGCACGGAGCTTGAGGAGGCTGATGGCGTCGGTCTGGGGGAAGAAAGGCTCGCTGGAAATCTTCCAGGCACCGGTCACGGCCGGGAAGTCACCCTTGTTGTGACCCTTGGGCAGGCGGCCGGCATAGTCACGGCGCCAGGATGCGGTCACAAAGTAGCGGTCGTCATAGCTGTAGGAGCCACGGGCAATGAAAGCCACGTTGGCATCGTCACCGGTGTACCAGTCACCCTTGGTGTCGTTGTCACCCGCGGTAACGGTACCGGCGAAGGCGATATACTGGAGAGCTTCGGATTCATCCTCGAAGTCTTTACCCACGAGGGAGAAGCCGCGGCCCCAGGAACGGTTGGCCGTAGTAGAGAGGAGAGCGCCCACCGTGTGCTTGCCGAAGGTACGGTCAAAGGTGAGGGTGTTTTCCGTGCGCCACTCTTCGTCGCGGCTGGTGATCCACTTGAGCTTGTTGTCCAGAGCGGGCTTACCAATCTCGGGACGCTTGGGACTGAAGTTCTTGTACAGCCACTGGGAGTTGTTGTAGGTGAACTTGGAATTGAACTTGAGACCCTTCACGATGTTGGCAATCTCAAGGCCCGTGGTGGTCCAGAACTTGGTGGTGTGGTCGTAACGGGTATCGGCCAGCAGGAGGCGGAGCGGGTTGATGGCATCACCGTGGATATCGGCAAAGTTGCTACCGTACTTGGCAATGTAGGCGGGATCCTCGGTCACGGTACCGCCGTAAGAACCGGCGTAAGGACCGGCAGTAGCATAGGCCTCTGCACTCTGAGGCATGTAGATAGCGGAAAGGATGGAACCGCTGTAAGCGCTGCTGGTGTTGGTACCGCGGCTGCTCACGTCACCGTAGGAGAGGTCCTCCGTGATCTTGATGTACTTGTTCAGCTGGTACTCTCCGTTGTAGCGGACACCCAGCTCTTTCTTGAACGTACCCACCAGGACACCGGGGTTGTCCTGATAGCTGAAGGTCAGACGGCTCTTGAGCTTGTCGCTACCATAATTGAGGGTGAGGCCGTGACGCTGATAGAAAGCCGTGCGGAAGATCTCATCCATCCAGTTGGTGCGGGTGGTTCCCACCCAGGGGTTCACGTTGGTATCCCAGCCGGTAGGCAGGGTAAGGCCGGCGTTGGAATAGGAGATCTTGCGCATCTCAATCTCCTGCTGAGCGTTCAGCGACTGGGGAAGATTGGAAGCCACATTGGCACCAGTCACGAGATTGTACTCTACATGGATGCCCTGGGAGCCCTTCTTGGTGGTTACCAGGATAACGCCGCCGGCACCGGAAGTGGCACCGTAGATAGCGGCAGAGGCAGCGTCCTTCAAAACGACGATGCTCTCGATATCGTTCATGGAGGTGATGGGAGCGCCAGGAACGCCGTCTACTACCCACAGCACGGAGTCTCCGTTACGGGAGCCCTGGCCACGGATAATGACCTGGGGCGTGGAATCCGGAGAACCGCCGTTGGCAGAGATAGTCACGCCAGGGATCTGGCCCTGGAGCATGCCCTCCGTGGAGGTAACCGGACGGGAGGCCAGCTCTTCGGCGTTGTTCACGATACCCACAGAAGCGGACAGGTCCTTCTTCTTGGTCTGGGCACCGTAACCGAGGGCAACGGCTTCCTGAAGTAATTCGGCATCTTCCACGAGGACGATGTTGATGGTTGTGCGACCGTTCACGTTCACCTGCTGCGTGGTGTAACCCAGGCAGGAGACTTCGAGAACAGCGTTAGACGGAACAGAAATGGTGTAAGCACCATCTATATCCGTAACGGCGTTGGCACTACCGGAGAGCACTACGGCACCGGCGATGGGGCCGATAGCATCACTCACGGTTCCACGCACTGTCAGATTCTGGGCTTGCGCCGAGAAGGTCATCACCAGGCACAGGAATGCGGCGGCAAGAACAAACAGTTTTTTGGAAATCATAGTGGTTGGTTAAAAGTTAATGAAATAAGAATTGATGTATTGTGTATTCGTTTAGGTTCGGTAATAGTTATCAGTGCCTAAAATTAGGGCGCAAAATTAGGCAGATTTGAACAAAAAAGCAAGGAATTAAACAAAAAAATAAAAGCGCGAAACGCCTAACTCATTGTTTTGGAACAAGATAGCGTTCTCCCGTCTGCTCCGCTATGGCGTCATAAAACGGCTGGTCCCAGGATCCGGGCTCATCATTGTACTTGACAATAAGGGTATGGGCCAGCTGTTTCCAGCGTAACATCATTGTATCCACACAGGAGAAGGTAACCTTTTCCAGGTAAGCTTCCCGCTCCTGAGGGGTCAGAGAGGCTGTTTTCTCTTCAATCTCAGCCTGTTTGCCCAGGAAACCGGTCTCCAGTTCCTCACGGACTGCCACCAGGTCCCCTACCAGCGCACTCCAGCGCGGATAAACCATGTTGGCCACCCAGTTGCAGAGCCAGAAGGCACCCGCCTCATTAAAGACACCATTTTGGTTGTTTTCGGCCCTGAAAGCGTCCGGAATTCTCCTTATTCCGGCATACACCGGCACGTAGGCGATGGCCGAAGGTTCGTCGCAGTTGAACCAGTACACCCCGCCCACTTCATCGGGCAGAGAGGAGCGCATCTGCGCCACCACGGAAAAGCCCGCCTGCTGCGTAGAGATGGGCCGCTCGCGGAAATACTTCTTTCCTCCGGAGGTAAAGCCCTTGGCGCGCGGCCGGTACGGAGAGCTCCAGGGGCCCGCGCTCATATCGGCCGTCATATCCAGCGGGGTTCCTTCGTAGTGGTCGCGCATATCGGCCATCACATCCTGCAGCGTGAGGGGCTTATCGGGCTTGATCCAGAGCGGAAGCTCGTCGCACACGTCAAACTGGCCGTTCAGGTACGGAAGGAAGCTGTCCATATACTCTTTATCCGTGTGGTGGCGGAAGACGCTCCACACGCGCGGCTCACAGAGGCGCATATTCACAAACTCCAGCGGGCAGTAGGCGTCGCGGAAGCTGAAATCCTTGTCCGGACCGCTGTAATAGCCCATTTCCTTGGCGAAGGAGATCACATCGGCACTGTACATACAGACGCCAGTTACTTCATAAATCCCCTTCTTCTTATCCATCTTCTTAGCCTGAGGGAACGTACGGATACGGCTGTGGTTGGCGTGGGCCGTGATGCAGTCGTCGGGAATGCGCACCGCCACCCAGACGGCTCCCTTTCGGCCCGGTCCCTTTCCGATGAAATCCATCATCCAGGCCTCCTCCTTGTCGCAGACGGAGAACGTCTCACCGCTCTCGAAGTACCCGTATTCATTGGCCAGCCGTCCCATTTCCAGGATGGCTTCCCGGGCCGATGTGCACCGCTGCAGCGCCAGCTGCATCAGGTTGTCGTAGCCCAGGATGCCCTCGGGGTTCACCAGCTCCTTCCGGCCCCCGAAGGTGGTCTCGAAGATGGTGAGCCGGTGCTCGTTCATATAACCTATTACATTATAGGTATAAGGAACCTGGTCCACGTAACCGCGGATCTCTCCCCCATGCCAGAAGTGGCGGATGGCAATCTTCTCACCGGGAGCATGGGCCCCGGCCGGCGAAGCGGTGAGCCAGCCGGTATAACCGAACGTGTCGCAATTGTAAGTACAGAGGACCGATCCGTCGGCCGATGCCGCCTTGCCCACGATCACATTGGTGCAGGCATACGACGGAAGAATCCTGCCGGCGCCCAGCACCAGCAGGAGCAACAAACTGAGTTTTTTCATAAGGCTAATACTCCTTGACCACATCCAGCAGGCGGTCTGGATAATTGGAAATGATTCCCTCTACGCCCAGGCTGATGAGCCGGCGCATCTCGTCTTTGTCGTCCACGGTCCAGGTAACCACCTTCATGCCGTCGGCGTGGGCGCGCTTCATCAGCTCTTCATCCACGTTCATATGCGGCGGGCTCAGCCACTCGGGCATGAACTCCAGCTTGGACATGTATTCGTCGTAGTCGGTTTCGTAATCCTCTACCAGATAGGACAGGATGTGACCGGGATACTTCTTATAGATATAGTTGAGGGCGCGCTCGTCAAAGCACTGGATAATGAGGCGGTCTCCCAGTCCCCTGGCGTCCAGCATCTGCATGCACAGGTCCGTGAATTCCTGGAAATGGGGCCAGTCCGTACCTTCCGTGCCTTCTTCGCAGTCCGGGTCGCTCTTGATCTCGATGTTGTACTTCATGGGAGCAAGGCCCTTCTCCTTGCAGTAGGCCTCCACGGCGTCAATCACCTCCGCGGCGCGCTGCTTCACAGCCGGCTGGCAATTCTTTTCCGGCCAGTCCGGATGGGATTTGGAGCCCACGTCCCACTTCAGGATTTCCTCATAGGGCAGGTTCCACAGGTATACGCGCTCATCCCCTTCCATCACCTCCGTTCCGTCCGGACGGGTGGAATAGCGGGGATGGAAATACTTGTCGTGGGAGAGGACCACTTCCTTATCCTGCGTAACGCAGAGATCCATTTCCAGGGTGTTTACCCCCAGGTCCACGGCATGGAGCATGGCGGCCAGGGATTCCTCGGGATACAGTCCCATACCGCCGCGGTGAGCCTGCACATCCGTCACATACACTTTCTGCTTGGGGGTAGTGCTGCACGCTACGGCCACAACCGCCAGGGCGGTCAGAAGAAGTTTCTTCATAGTTATTTGGATTTTTTGTTAGCGGGTCTGCTGTAGCCGTCGTTGATGCAACGCTGGCTGATATGCTCGATTCGTTTGGCTGTCTCGGGGTGCGAAGAGAACAGGTTGCTTACCATGCTGCTGCTCTGGGATCCGTCGGACAGATTCTCCAGCTTCTCAAAGGCCATCACCATGGTCCAGGGGTTCTTGCCGGCCTCGCACAGGAAGTTGTAGCCGTAGTCATCGGCCTCGGTTTCCATGGTGCGGGAGAACTTGGCGTTAAGGATGAGCTCTCCAATGGCGCCCAGCTGCGAATCCGTGAGCGTGGCCACCTTCTCGGAGGTGGAGGCCAGTCCCGCCAGGGTGGCCGATGTCAGCATCTGCTTCTGCATCTGCTTGCGGGTGTGGTGCAGCGCCACGTGGCCCATCTCATGGCCCAGCACGCCCGCCAGTTCCTCGTCCGTCATCACGTCCATGATGCCGCTGTACACGCGGACGCTGCCGTCGGCGCAGGCGAAGGCGTTCACCTGGTCTTCCTTATAAACTTTGAAGTTCAGGGGCATCTCATTGACGCCGTCCATGCTGTTGATAATCTTACGGAGGCGCTTGGTGTAGGCGTTGCTCTCCGGCAACACCTGGCTTTGGGCATCCAGCTGGGTAATGTACTGGTGCACATACTGTTCTACCTGGGCATCGGTGAGGGTGAGGGCCTGGGCCGCATACACGCCGCCTTCCAGCAGCCTGCCGGCATCCAGTTGAGATACAACACCGCAAGAAGTAAGGCCGAGAGCCACGGCCGCAAGGCATAGGATTCGTTTCATAGTGGTCAGATTTTCCCCAAAGTTACAAAAATTCCCGAGAACTGGCGGCAGAGAGCACGCGAAAGAAATTGTCAGACCAGATTTTGGCTATGTCCTCGTTGGAAAAACCGGCCTCAATCAGACGGACGGTAATGTTGATGGCATCATTGTCTCCATTGAGACCCCAGCCGCCACCGCCGCCGTCAAAATCGCAGGAAACGCCCACGTGATCCACTCCCGCCACCTGGATGCAATGCAGCAGATGCTCCATAAAGTCTTCTATGGTGGCATTGGCCTTTTGGGGATTCATATAATCCGGAACAATATAGACCATCACCAGACCGTCTTTGGCAGCAAGGGCCCGGAGCTGATCGTCCGTGATGTTGCGGTCGTGAGGGAAAATGGCCTTGGCGCCCGAATGGGAACAAATGATGGGGGCCGAACTAAGCTCTATGCAATCCCAGAAAGTACCGCTGCTGGTGTGGGAAACGTCTACCAGAATGCCGCAACGATTCATTTCTTTAACCACCTCACGGCCGAAGGGTGTCAGCCCCTTGGTGGTATCGGCACTATGGGTAGAAGTGTTGCAAATGGCATTGTCATACATATGGCTGAGGGTTATGTAAACCACTCCCCTGCGGGCATAATACTCCACATTCCGGACATCGTTTCCTATTCCGTAGCCATTCTCGATTCCCAGAAAAAAGGCTTTTTTCCCTTGGGCCTTTAACTCAAGGGCGTCCACCCGGGTCCTGGCCAGGCCGCACCAGTCTTTATTCTTATCGATATCGGCCAGAATCTGGTCAATCATGTTGTCGCAGTATGCAAAGGCCTGGGCGGAGGACTCCTCGTCCAGACCTTTCTGGCCCTGATAGCTGATGAGTACCCGGCTGCTCAGGTGCCCCTCCTCCATTTTCTGGAGGCTAACCTGGTTCCGCTGCCGGACGCCCAGTTCATAACCGTCTTCGTAACAGCAAGGCAAATCCCCATGCGCATCCATGGTCAAGATGCCATCCATCAGCTGTTTGGCCTTCCTATAAGTTGCAGCCTTCCGGCACAGTGCTCCCATATCGGGCAAGGCTCCGTCATAACGCATCAGCCCCCGGTCCATTTCCAGGGAAAGGGCCGATGTCCCCGTATGGGGGATGTTCCTGTCGGCTACCACCTTATAAAATAGGACGCTGAAGGCCGATTTCGCCTTTACCCAGCCGTCTGGAATGGCGGCACCATCCCAGGCGGCAGCCATCTCCCGGAGCGCGGCGGCATCCTCCGTTTCAGGAACGACAACAACGCTCGCACCGGCTTTCTGAGCGAGCCGCACCAATTCCGCCGTTTTGCGGCATTGGGGAATGGCAATGACAGGTGTAGTCTGGTGCCCCGGGAGCATCCGGGCATCAGCCTGCTCCATGAGCGGTTTTACGGATTCGGGATACTGGATAATCTGCGCCTGGGCACACAGGCCGCAGAAAACCGAAAGAAGGAATAAGGTTCGCTTGATCATACAAATCAATGGGCTACGACAGGCTGGCGAGGTATTGGTCAAAAGCGGGCCGATAGCCTTCGGAGACATGGAGAAGGGCGTCGCCCACCTTGACATCGGCCTGGGGTGTGACGCTGGCAATATGGGAAAGGCCCACGATGTAGGACCGGTGGATGCGCATGAAACGCTCCGGGGGGAGCAAGTCTTCGGCCGCTTTCATGGTCAGGTGCGTCACCAGCGGCAGGCGGGCCGATGCCAGATGGAACATCACATAGTCCTTCATCCCCTCAACGTACTGGATATCGGAGAGTTCCACCTTCTGAAGGACGCCATCGGCCTTGATGAAAATGGCGTTTTTTTCGGCCGAAGGAGAAGAGGCCGAAGAGGCCGAAGAGGCCGCCTCCTTGAGCGCAAACCAGTCGCGGGCCTTCTCGGCCGCTTCCAGGAACTTCTGGTAGCGGATGGGCTTGAGAAGGAAGTCCAGGGCGCTTACCTCGTAGCTGTCAAAGGCATACTGCTTGAAGGCGGTGGTGAAGATGATGCGGGTATCGGCCGGGAGCATCCGGGAGAGTTCCATCCCGTCCAGGTCCGGCATCTGGATGTCCAGGAACACCAGTTCGGGAACCTTGGCGCGAATCTCCGAAAGGGCCAGGACCGGGTCGTTGAAGGCTCCGGCCAGCTCCAGGAAAGGAGTACGCTCCACGAAACCCTCCAGCATCTTTACGGCCAAAGGCTCGTCGTCGACCACTATGCAACGCAGTGTCTTCATACCGTTAAGGTAACCATTACAGTATAAGTGTCCCCATCGGCCTTCTGGTCGTATGTATACTTTCCAGGATAAAGCAGCTCCAGGCGGCGTTTCATGTTCTCCAGGCCGATTCCGGAGCCTATGTGGTCACTCCCCTGCTTCTCGAAGAGGGAATTGGCGCAGCGGAAGGTGACAACGCCATCGGCATAGGACATTCGTACGCTCACGAAAGATGGGTAGCGGGCGTTCACGCCGTGCTTGAAAGCGTTCTCCACCAGGGAGATAAAGAGCAGCGGAGCCACCTCCACAGAGGCCTGCGGCTGCTGGAAGTCCTTGGTAACGGTGGTGAGCTCATTGCAGCGGAGGGCCATCAGGTCCACGTAGTTGCTCATGAACTCCATCTCGGCGGCCAGGGAGACCTTTTCGGCCTCGCTGTCATATAGCGCATAACGCAACAGGTCGCTGAGCTGGCCGATACTTTCCTGCGCCTTGTCAGGGTCTATCTGCGTAAGGGAGGAGATGTTATTGAGCGTGTTGAACAGGAAATGCGGGTTCAGCTGGTGCTTGAGCCAGACGAGTTCGGCCTCGGCACTTTTGCGGCGCTCTTCCTCCAACTGCATCCGGGCGTCATTGGAGCGCATTACGCTGCGGATTCCCACGGCCAGCAGGATAACCATGATCTCCATGAACAGGAGGATGAAGACACCACCCACATAAAAGGCCCACACGGAATTCTCCCCAAACTGGTCAATCACTTCCTGCGGGAACTCCAGATTCCCGCGGGGGATGAATTTGTAGGAGTTCCACAGGAGCAGAAGCAGGATATTCACCCCATAGAACCACTTGGCCCTTCCTCCATACAGGAGCCTGGGGATAAAGGAGTAGTAATTGAGGCTGTACAGGATAAAGAACGGAAGAAGGATCACGGAGCTGGTGGAAAACACACTCCAGGCCTGTGACATGGACCGGGTAGTAACCGCGGTAATGATAGCAGGAATTAGGAAAAGAGCCACCCAGACAGCCATCTGGGTGGTGTTGATGATAAAGTTTCTTCTGCTCCTCGTCTGCATACTGCAAAGATAACAAATTACATCGAAATTATTCCACTCATGCTCTCTGCCGTGGTGCTGGTGTTGAGCTGGGTATCGTTCTCGATGCTGCGGCGGGCCTTCTTGGCGCTGTAATTGCCCTGCTTGCCAAAGCTCCAGCTAATCTGGAAGGTCACGGCGCCCATGGGGATGGTGGTGCTCATATCGGTGGTGAAGCCGGTGCCGCGGGTGTGGGAATTCATATTCATCTTGAAATCCTTGGCCAGGGGAACGATACCACTCAGGGAAAGGCTCAGACGGTCGTCCAGGAAGCTCTTGGTGAGGCCCAGGGTGCCCAGTGACATACCGGTGCTCCAACCCTGCAGGCTGATGGTCCTGCCCATCGTGATTACGTTGGCGCTCAGGCGGAGATCCCAGGGCAGGGTCTGCTGCACACCCACCAGGATGTTGTAGTTCCAGCCGCTGTTCTGCTGGCCCAGCTGGGCGCTGCGGAGGTCGGCGTAACCTACGCCACCGTTGAGCATGATGCGGGTCTTGCTGCCGGGATTGATCATCACGAATCCGTTGAGGCCGGTATTGCGGGACGATACGATGTTGCCGTAGGTGGTGTTGAGGAGGTTGTCCTCGTCATAGAAGCTATAGGACTCAATGCCGTTGCCGGTGAAACTGTGGCGCAGCGTGGCGTTGATCATGACCACCGGCGAGTAGAAGTTGTACACCAGGGAGATGTTGTGGCCGCGCTCGGTGTCCAGGTCGGGGTTGCCGTAAGTGCGGGCGGTGGGGTCCGAGGTGTTCACGTACGGGTTCAGGTAAGAGATGCCCGGACGGGAGATGCGCATGTTGTAGCTGATGCCGATGTTCTGGGTCATGGTAGGGCTCCACTGCAGGCTGGCGCTGGGCACCAGGTTGCCATAGTTCACGGAGAAGCTGCCGCTCTGGGCCGATGAGCTGTAGCTCTGCCAGGTGTGCTCGTACCGGACGCCGGCTTTGAGGCCGAAGGCACCGTACTTGCCCTCCAGCTCGGCATAGGCTGCGCCGATGCGGTTGAAGAAGTCATAGGTAAGGCTGCTCAGCGGGTTCTCCACATAGGCGCTGCCGTTCCACAGATAGTCCGTCTGGGCCGAAGAATTGTGCCGGCCGATGAACTTGGCACCGGTAGAGAGCGTGTGCTTGGAGCCCAGCGGGGTGGTGAAATCGGCCTGGACGGTGTGGTCGGTGGAGCCGGTGCGGCCGTCGCTCTTGCGGTTGGTGAGGTCGAAGCCGGGAATGGAACTGCCGTCAAAGGTATTGAGGGTGTTGTTCACGGAAGGGGCGGCGTTGAACTGGTAGCTCAGGACAAAGCTGCGGCCGGGGGCGTTGGCCCAGAGGTGCTGGTAGTCGGCGCTGGCGCTGATGCTGGTGCGGTTGTTCAAAGCTTCGGAGGTGCCGGAATAGCCAAAGGGATCGGCGCCCGGATACACCAGGATGGTGTTGGTGAGGCTGTTGGTGCTGCGCATGCCGGTATGCATCACACCCAGGCTGGCGCTTACCAGGTTGAGGGAGTCAATGTCGTAGCTGGCACTGCCGTTGACCATGGCGACGGGCATCTTCATATCGGCCATGGTGTTGCTCTTGGTGGAGAAGCCGTTGTCCTGGATGCTCTCTATGCTGGTCTCCGTCTTGGGAACGGTGAGGTAGGTGCCGGTGGCGCTGAGGCTGGCGGCGAACTTCCCTTTCTGCAGGCTGGTAGTGATGCCGGCGCCGCCACCCAGGTTGGTGCCCATGAGCATGACGTTGCCGTAGTAGCCATCGGCCATGGAAGAACCGCCGGTGGCCACCTTGTTGGTGGTGATGTTGAGCACGCCGCCCACGCCTTCGGCATCGTACTTGACGCCGGGGTTGGTGACCACCTCAATGTTCTTGACGCTGCTGGCGGGCATCATCTTGAAGATGGTGGAGGCGTTCTGGGAGAGCATCTGGTTGGGCTTTCCGTCCACGTATACCTGGAAGTTGCTGCTTCCGTTCACGGTAATCTTGTCCTGGCCGTCTACGCTCACCATGGGGACTTTGCGGAGCATGTCCAGGACGGTGGAGGTCTTGGAGTCCACGTCGTCCTCTACATTATAGGTCATCTTGTCCACTTCCATCTTCACCAGCGTGCGCATGGCGGTGACGGTGCCGGCCTTAAGGGTCTCGGCGCTGTCCTGGGCCAGGATCTCGCCCAAGTCCACCACGGGCGTATCGGCCGGGACGGTGAAGTAGCGGCGCTGCACCTTTCGGCCCAGGTTGTCGAATACCATTACGTAGTTGCCGGCCAGGGTGAAGTTGTGGGAGAACCGGCCTTCCTCGTTGGTGGTGGTAAAGGCCACGGCTTTCTCCGTATCCGGCAGGCGGTAGAACTGCAGGATGGCGGCGGGTTCACCCATGCGGGTGAGAGAATCCAGCACCACACCCTCTACGGTAGTGGTCTGACCCAAGGCCTGGATGCCCAGCAGGGCGGCGGCAAAAATAACGATAAGCTTTTTCATATTTCGTTGCGTTTTATTTCCGGGAGCAAAAGTACACACATTTCCAAGCCCCTGGTGCCGGATTTCGACGAGTGCGGGAGTTTCTTCGACGAATGAGGAAAATGTACTATATTTGTAGAAACGTTTTCTAACCCATGAAACTTAAGCTTATTATTTTTTCGATGCTGATCTTGTCCGGCGTGCAGGCGAGGGCGCAAAAGGCCCTGGAAGTGGTTAAGGAACACGTGGACGAGATTTCCATAGATACCCGCGCCACGTTCCATCAGGAGGTACGGGGTGGCAAATACGACACCCATTTCCAGGGAGATTACCTCAACCTCCACATCATGGGCCACATCACGGACAACCTCAGTATCCGCGTACGGCAGCGCCTCAACAAGAAGATTGACGAGAAGAACCCCTTCAACGCCACGGACTTCCTGTGGCTCAAATGGCAGATTAGCCCCCGCTGGTCCCTGACCGTCGGCAAGCAGGCCATCCTCCTGGGAGGCTACGAGATAGACTCCCCGCCCATCGACGTGTACTACTACGGTGCCTTTACCAGCAACCTGTACCAGTATTACGCATTTGGCGTTACGGGCACCTGGACCCCGGCTCCGGGCCAGAACATCTCTTTGCAGTTCTGCCCCTCCCCCATCTCTCCCGGTACGCAGGACGCCTATTCCTACAACCTGTACTGGAACGGCCATATTGGCAAGCGCTGGCATACCACCTGGAGCTACAACCTGGTAGGAGACGAGCTGGGCCGATGGATGAACTACGAAGTGCTGGGCAACCGGTTTGACCTGGGACCGCTGGTGGTGGATGTAGACCTCATCAACCGGCATTCCCCGCACCAGAAGCGCTGGTTCTTCTCCGACTGGTCCGTCATTGGCAAGGCCATCTACTCCATCGGAAAATGGAACCTCTGCACCAAGATTGGCTATGAGCGCAACGATGCCGCCAACATAGACGAGAATGGCGTCTCCTACGACTTTACCCTCCCCGCCGGTAACGACTATTTCTACGGCGGCGCAGGCCTGGAATTTTTCCCGCTGGGCAATGACAAGCTGCGTCTGCACATCGTCTATTTCCGGAACAACCACGACGACCTCCACAACCTCGACCTGGGTATCACCTGGCGATTCACCATTTACAAACACTAGCATGAAAAAAGCTCTGCTCCCCCTCCTGATGCTCACAGCCGTAGCGTGCGGCCCCAAATGGCAGGCCCACGACGGAGACGGCTACATGTACATCACCCAGAAAGGCGGCCCCACGCTGGGCTACACGGTATCCCCCATCCTCTATGAAGACGGCTACGCCTTCAAGGACCTCAACCGCAACGGCGTCATAGACCCGTACGAAGACTGGAGATTACAGGCCGAAGAAAGGGCCAAGGACCTCGCCGGCCGGCTCTCCATTGAAGAAATCGCCGGCCTCATGCTGTACAGCAGCCATCAGTCCATCCCCGGATCGGCCTACGGACGGGGGCAGGCCACCTATACCGGCAAAACCAACCTCCATTCCTGGGACATGACGGACCAGCAGATGAAGTTCCTCAAAGAAGACAACCTGCGCGCCGTGCTGGTAACCACGGTGGAGAGCCCCGAGGTAGCCGCCCGCTGGAACAACGAGGTGCAGGCCTATGTAGAGGGCTTGGGCCAGGGCGTTCCGGCCAACAATTCCTCGGACCCCCGCAATGAGACCGCCGCCACGGCCGAATTCAACATGGGTGCCGGCGGCAAGATCTCCCTGTGGCCCACCACCCTGGGCATGGCCGCCACCTTTGACCCTTCGCTGGTGAAGGAGTTTGGCACCATCGCCTCGCAGGAATACAGGGCCCTGGGCATTGCCACCGCCCTGAGCCCGCAGATTGACCTGGCCACGGAACCCCGCTGGAGCCGCTTTAACGGCACCTTTGGAGAAGATCCGGACCTGGATACGGACATGGCCCGCGCCTACGTAGACGGTTTCCAGACCTCCGACAACGGAGGCTGGGGCCTGCAGAGCGTCAACGCCATGGTCAAGCACTGGCCCTCCGGCGGCCCCGAGGAAGGCGGCCGTGACGCCCACTTCAACTACGGCAAATACGCCGTCTATCCCGGCAACCACTTTGAGGACCACCTCAAGGCCTTCACGGAAGGCGCCTTCAAGCTGGAAGGCGGCACCGGCAAAGCCAGCGCCGTGATGCCCTACTACACCATCTCCTATGGAATCGATCCTTCCGGAGACAATGTGGGCAACAGCTACAGCAAATACATCATCACAGACCTGCTCAGAGACAAATACGCCTACGACGGTGTGGTGTGCACAGACTGGAACATCACCTACGACAACAAGGCCATCGAGAGCTTCGACGGCAAGTGCTGGGGCGTAGAGGGACTCTCCGTAGCCGAGCGCCACTACGAGGTCCTCAAAGCCGGCGTAGACCAGTTTGGCGGCAACAACGACAAGGGTCCCGTGCTCAAGGCCTACCAGATGTGGGTCAAGGAGTTCGGCGAGGAAAGCGCCCGCGAGCGCTTTGAGGCCAGCGCTGTGCGCCTGCTCCTCAACAGCTTCCGCACCGGCCTCTTCGAGAATCCGTACACAGACCCGGTCAAAGCCACGGAAGTGGTGGGCCATCCGGATTTCATGAAAGCCGGCTACGAAGCCCAGCTGAGATCCATCGTCCTGGTGAAAAACCATGGCGGCGTACTGCCCAAGGCCGGAAAGCCCAAGGTCTTTGTCCCGCAGCGCTTCTATCCCCAGACGCCCGGCATGTTCGGCCTGTCCATGGGTCCCGAGGCCCATTGGGACTATCCCATTGACCGCGCTCTTGTAGAGAAATATTACGACTGGGCCGAAAATCCCGAAGAGGCCGATTTTGCCCTGGTACTGGTGCGTGAGCCCCAGCCCGGCAGCGGCTACGACGTGAACGACCGCAAGAAAGGCGGAAACGGCTACGTGCCCATCAGCCTGCAGTACAGACCCTACAAGGCCGAATTCGCCCGCGCTACCTCCATTGCCGGCGGAGACCCTAAGGAGCTGTTCACCAACCGCACCTACAAGAACAAGAGCGTCAAGACCCTCAATGAGACCGACCTCGATCTTGTTATCGACACCAAGAAAAAGATGGGAGACAAGCCCGTGGTGGTGGTCGTGAATGTTTCCCGCCCGGCCGTACTCTCGGAGATGGAACCCTATGCCGACGCCCTGCTCCTTACCTTCGGCGTGCAGAACCAGGCCGTGCTGGATATTGTGAGCGGAGCCGTGGAGCCTTCGGCCCTCCTTCCCATGCAGATGCCTTTGAATATGAAGACGGTGGAAGAGCAGTGCGAAGACGTGCCGCACGATATGATTCCCCTGGTGGATGCCGACGGCAACGCCTGGGACTTTGCCTTTGGTCTTAACTGGTCCGGCGTCATCAAGGACGAACGTACCCAAAAATACGCAAAATGAGAAAGTTAATCCTCCCTATCCTTCTGCTGGTCGCAGCCTGCGGGCAGCAGAATCCTGTGCTGAACATTGCCGGCGGCAAAGTGCAGGGCGTTCCATCGGCCGCCTCCGGCGTTACCGTCTTTAAAGGCATTCCCTATGCTGCAGCCCCGGTGGGAGAGCTCCGCTGGCAGGCGCCGCAGCCCGTGACGCCCTGGGAAGGCGTGAGAGTATGTGATGCCTTCGGCCCCATTGCTCCCCAGCCTGGCAACAAGCCCGGCACCTTCTACGGAGACGAATTCTACTGGCAGGGCACTCCCGAAGAAAGCGAAGACTGCCTGTACCTGAATGTATGGGCTCCCACGGAGTCTCTGGGCCGGGATGCCAAGCTTCCCGTGGCTATGTGGATCCACGGCGGCGCCTACATGAACGGCTATGGCTATGAAGTTACCATGGACGGAGACGAATGGGCCAAGCGGGGCGTTATTCTGGTCACCATCAACTACCGCATGGGCGCCTTTGGCTTCCTGAGCCACCCCGAGCTCACGGCCGAACAGGGCCAGAGCGGCAACTACGGCACCATGGACCAGGCCGCAGCCCTGCAGTGGGTAAAGGACAACATATCGGCCTTTGGCGGAGATCCTTCCAAGATTACGGTCTTTGGCCAGAGCGCCGGCGCCATGAGCGTGAAGACCCTGCTGGTCTCTCCCCTGTCAAAAGACATCATGGCCGGAGCCATCATCCAGAGCGGCGGCGGGCTCTCTACCCGCGGCCTCACCCAGGAAGGCTCCCAGGCCCAGTATGACGCCATGGGCAAAGCCGCCATGGACAAGGCCGGGCTCACCAGCCTGGCTGCCATGCGCAAGGCCACCACGGAGCAGATCCGTGCCGTGCAGGGCTGGTTCATGCCCCATCCGGACGGCAAAGTGGTTGCCGAAAGCTTTGAAGAGTCTTTCTTTGACGGTTCCATCTCGCAGGTGCCCATCATGATCGGCTATAACAAAGACGATATGGGTGGCCTGGGAGGTGAAGCCGTAGACCGCTTCTGCGCCCTCCGCGACTCCCTGGGCTGCCCCGTATACGAGTACGAGTTCCTGCGCGAACTTCCCACCGACGACGCCCACCCGGCTTCTGCCGCCGGCGCCTTCCATTCGGCCGAGCTCTGGTACGTGTTTGGAACGCTGGACCGCAGCTGGCGCCCCTTCACCGAGGCCGACCACGCCCTCAGCTCCCGTATGGTGGACGCCTGGACCGACTTCTGCAAATTCGGCAACCCCGGCTGGCCCGCCTACAAGCAGAACGAGCCGTTCAAAGAGACCTTTGATGTAGAGTAGGTCCGGTCCGTGGACGTAACCCCATCACATACTGACATTTAACCAATTACCCCCTGGTCTCCACGACTAGGGGGTAATTGGTTATTATGCTAACAATCAGTCTATTATGTCCACAAGGTTTATCGTACGGTGAGCTGTACGGACTGGATGTCACGGCTATTAGGACCAATCATAATTTCAAAATCTCCGGGTTCACAAACCCATTCCAACTCATGGTTGTAATAGGATAATTCCTCGGCCGTGAGTTGGAATTTTACGTTTACGGACTCTCCGGCAGGGATGAAGACTTTCTGGAAGCCCTTCAGTTCCTTTACCGGGCGGGTAGACGTGCTGTACTTGTCGTGGATGTAAAGCTGGACAATCTCATATCCGTCGCACGAACCGGTGTTAGTTACGGTCACGGAAGCAGTCACGGAACCGTTTATGGCCATTTCCGCAGCGCTCAGGGAAGGTTCTGAATAGCTGAAGGCAGTATAGCTGAGGCCGAATCCGAAAGGATACAGCGGGCCGTTGAGCTCATCGGTATAGCAGCTGGTAAACTTGCGGTAAGGCTCGTAATCCGGATGCGGACGGCCTGTGTTCTTGTGGTTGTAGTACAGCGGAAGCTGACCCACGCTGCGAGGGAAGCTGGTGGTCAGTTTGGCCGAAGGATTCACGTCTCCAAAAAGGACATCGGCTACGGCATGCCCGCCCTCGATACCCGGGCTCCATACGTTGAGGATGGCATTGGCATAAGGTTCCACTTCCGTAAGGGCTAGCGGCCGTCCGGTCACCAAAACCACCACAATGGGCTTTCCGGTGGCTTTGAGGGCTTTCAGAAGTTCCACCTGCGTGTCGGGCAAAGTGATATCCGAGCGGGATGCACCTTCACCGTTCATACCGGCAATTTCTCCCACGCAGGCTATTACCACATCGGCTGCCCTGGCTTTGGTTACGGCTTCGGCCAGAAGGGTGCTCTGGGGAACGGTATGAACCGGGGTAATAGGAATATGGGGGGCAAACATACGGATAAGTCCGTAACGTACGCCATCCTCCAGAGTGGCATCACGCAGGAGCCAACTGCCCTGGGCATAACTGGCCGGCGTTACTTCCTGGATGCCCTGCCACAGGGTAACGGACTCCCCGTTGTGAGAGGATTGTGACCAGGTTCCTGCCATAGCTCCCGTATCCTGGGCCAGCGGTCCCACTACGGCTGCGCGCTTTCCCTTGCTCAGGGGTAACACGCCGTCATTCTTGAGCAGTACCTGGCATTCGTGAGCCACCTCACGGGCGAATGCCCGGTTTTCGGCCGTAAATACTTCGGTGGCGAATTTCTCCTCTGAGAAGTAACGGTAAGGGTCTTCAAATAGCCCCAGTTTGTATTTGGCCTCCAGGATGCGGCGGCAGGCACGGTCAATATCGGCCTCTTTTACCCGTCCTTCCCGGACGGACTGCATCAGAGTGCCCACAAAGCCGTCGCTGTTCATATCCATATCCAGGCCGGCCTGCAAAGAGCGGGCGCTCACTTCCTGCAGGTCTCCTATTCCGTGGGCTATTTCTTCGGCTATGGCCGTGGCATCACTTACAATGAATCCGTCAAAGCCCCAGGCTTTTCGGAGCACATCGTCCATAAGCCAGGCGTTCATAGTGGCGGGAATGCCTTCGAACTCGTTGAAAGAGCTCATATAGCTGCCGGCTCCTGCTTCGGCCGCAGCCTTGTAGGGGTTCATATAGCCGTTCAGAGCTTCCTGGCGGCTCAGAAATACGGAATTATAGTCTCTGCCGGACTCGGCCCCGCCATAAAGCGCATAGTGCTTTACGCAGGCCATTACCTCATCCGCAGCATACTGCTGATCCCGTCCCTGGTAGCCGTAAACCATAGCTTTGGCAATTTCTCCGCCCAGGTAGGGGTCTTCTCCTCCACCTTCGGCAATGCGGCCCCAGCGGGCGTCGCGGCAGATATCCACCATAGGGCTGTACACCCAGTTGATACCGCAGGCCGATGCTTCCATGGCCGCCATCCGGGCGGTCTTCTCTATGAGTTCCATATTCCAGGAAGTGGACAGGCCCAGCGGAATGGGGAAAACGGTCTCGTGGCCGTGAATCACGTCCATTCCAAAGATGAGCGGAATGCCGGCTCCGCTTTGAAGGGCAATCTCCTGGTACTGCCTAAGCAGGTTAGGATTGGGTCCGCCATAGATGCCACCTAAGAGGCCTTTATGAAGCAATTGGGCATTTTCATCTTCTTCCATCACCCTTTCGGCCGAAATAAACCCGGGCGCAGAGTGAAGATTGAGTTGGCCGATTTTCTGTTCCAGAGTCAGCTTGGACATGAGGCCGTCGATGTATTGGTCCATAGGGGACTTAGTGGTGCAACCTGCCAGCAGGCACAGTGCCAGTAATAATGTGGTTTTTCTCATAGCACAAAGTTAGCACTTTTTTTCGTGGGCCCAACCCTCTGACTCATTGAATATTAGCCACCTTCCTCCCACCTTTCCAAAGTAGTGGAAGAATCTTTAAGTGTCAATCACACAACGACTTACACCCACGGCCGATTTTACATCGGCCTTGCTATTCTCGTTAATTATTCTCAACTTTGAATGCGCGCTAAGGATGACCCTAATAACAATTTAGGTAACTTTGTTATGAAAAGTCGTTCTTATCTTCCCGCAGCTCTTAATCACTGCTATCAGCGCACATCGGACCATGGCGTTCTCTTTTACACGGTACGGGACCATCTGGTCTTCTTCACAGTCTTCTGTACCATGGCCCGGCGTCATCAAGTACGAGTGCTTAAACTGGTTCAGATGCCAGACCATACTCACCATTCCACTTTTGCACAAACCAATGAGAAACTGAGGGCATTCCAACGGGATTATACATCGGCCTTTGCCAAGGAGTACAACCGATCCTTCGGATTGAGCGGGCCGGTCTTTGAGACCCCTTTCAGCTATACCCAAAAATGCAGCGACAAAGAGATCAGAAGCAATCTTATCTACCTGGATAACAATCCTGTGGAACGCAAATTAGTAAGACAGGCCGAGGAATACCGATGGAACTACCTGGCCTATACACAAAGTAAACATCCTTTCTCTGAAAAGATCCGTCTCCGTTTCGCATCCATGCCCCTGCGCAAGGCAATAAAAAGAGTTACAATCCTGAGATCGAAGGGCCGATATCTGACCTATCCCCTACTGGAAAGATTGTTTGACTCCCTTCAGACCAAACAGGAAAAAGACCAACTGACCGACTATATCATCAGTTCCTATTGGGCTCTGGACCATGCCGCTGCTATCCGATATTTTGGCAGTTATGAGCATGAACTGGTTGCTGCACACTCCACAACGGGCAGCGAGTATGACATAACGGAGGGTTTTATAGGGAAATCAGATACCCACTATGCCAAACTCACCGCCCTTGTTCTCAAAAAAGGCCGGTTCAAAGATATTCACGAGATTCTGCGCCTGTCAGAGGATGAAAAGTACCGTCTGTTGGAAACACTCCGACAAGAATCCGCCGCTCCTGCTAAACAAATCCGTGCTTTTCTTCACCTACCCGTGGACATAAAGCAGTGATTTACTTAAAATTACGCAATTTCCCCCTAGTCTTGGGGACCAGGGGGAAAAAACTTAAACGTCAACAAGACAGACAGTTACATCCACGGCACGCAGAACTACAGGGCCAGCAGCAGGTGATCCCAGATAAGGTTGATCTCCTGCTGCATGTTTTGTATGTGGGCGGTGGTCACTACCACGGCGTCCTTTTCGGGGATGACGATGATGTACTGACCGTTGGCACCGTCGGCCCGGAAGGCGCCAAAGCGGCAGCGCCACATCTGATAGCCGTAGCCTTGCACCCAGTCGCTCTTTTCGGGATCGAAATAGGTGATTTCAGGATGCTGGGCCACCAGTTCCTTCATGCGGCGCTCGTTGATGCCGGCGTTCACGGAAGGCACCTGGTTGGCAGACATTTCGGCCACCCAGGAGGCGGGAATGACCTGCTTTTTGCCAAACTTACCCCCGTTGAGGAGCGTGAGACCCATGCGGGCCAGGTCTTCCGTGCGGAGGAACAGTCCCCATCCACCGGTATTTACGCCGGCCGGGCTTTCCTCCCAGAAGGGCTTTTCAATGCCCAGGGGCTGCCAGAGACGGGTTTCCAGGTAGTCCACTACCTTCTGGCCTGTCACTTTCTGCACGGCGGCGCTGAGCACATAAGTGCCCAGGCTGTTGTAGCAATAGCAAGTGCCGGGCTCATAATCTATCGGCCATTCCATAAAGGCTTTGATCCAGTCTCCTTCCCCGCTGCGGACCGCGTATGTGGGGTCCGTCCCATGACCGGAATTCATGGTAAGGAGGTGCCGGATGGTAACGGCGGGAAGCCACTCCTGCGTCTCCTGAGGAACGCTTTCCGGGAACAGGTCCACCAGTTTGTCGTCCAGGTTCAGCAGGCCTTCCGAGATGGCAAAACCCACGGCCGTGGACGTGAAAGTTTTAGAAACAGAATTGAGGATATGGGCCGTGTCCGGCACAAAGAACTTCTCTTCCAAGACTTTTCCATGCTGAAGAACCATCACGCTGTGAAGGTCTTCCAGACTGTCTTCCACAGCCTTTAGATAGGATTCAAAGGCCTTATCCATTTTGGCCGAAGCCTCCCCGCGAGGCAGCGGGCTCTTGGGGTTGCCGCAAGCCATAACCAGTGCAGCCATGGCAGCAAATAGAACAATCTTTTTCATAAGACTACTGCATTTTTCTGAGTCGGACATCTATGCCGGGCAGGGCCTCGGGCATGCCGGAGATATCGGTAGAACTGAAGTGATAAGGGATGAGCACCTTGGGCTGGATGATTTTAGCGGCGTTGATGCACTGGTCCACGGTCATGGTGTAAGGCAGGTTGCAGGGCAGGAAAGCCACGTCAATATCCTTGATGTTTTTCATCTCGGGGATATCCTCGGTGTCTCCGGCTATGTACATGCGAAAACCGCCCAGATTAAGGATATAACCGTTGTCGCGGCCCTTGGGATGGAACTGAAGACGGCCCTCCGTGTAGTTGTAGGCGGGAACGGCTTCTATGCTGATATCTTCCGTGAGTTTGACAGACTGACCGTTGGCCAGGGTCTTGACGGGCTGCTTCATCTTGGCCTGCTTCATGAGTTCCGTGCAGTTGGCGTTGGTAACTACCTCGCCGCCCAGGATGCCCAGGGCCTCTTTGTCAAAGTGGTCACCGTGCTCGTGAGTAACCAGAACAAAATCGGCCTCGGGGAACTCTTCTGCATAATTGGTGGCCTTGGGACCTAGGTTCACCACCGGGTCCACCTGGATGGACAGGCCCTTGTACGAGATGGCCAGGGAGGCATGCTTGATGAGGTAGACCTCCACGGGGTACCCTTCGGGCGTGCAGAAACGCTCCACCTCGTAGGTGGTTATGGGCTCACCGGATTCCTTCCATTTATTATAGCCATCCTTGAGGTTGTACACATTATAGGAGAGGCTGTCCAGCACATTGGCGGCCTCTGCGCTGCGGCGGCCCCGACGGCAGTAGATAAGCACGGGACGCTCCGGATCCAGGGCAGCCTGGGCGGCTTCGATGAAGCCTTCGGCCAGCCAGTCTATGTTGAGGGCTCCGGGAATGTGCCCTTCTACATACTCCAGCGGGGTGCGCACATCCAGCAACTGGACGGTACCGTCCGAGGCCAGCTTGCTATGGAAGGCTTCCACCGAAAGATCCTTGTAACCTTTGCAGGAAAACAGGCCCAGGAGGGTAAACAGAGCCATAACGGTCAGTTTTTTCATAGGACAGATCCTTTAAAACTCTTCCTGCTCCAAATCCCGGATAGCGGCCAGGGCACGGCTGCCGGGCTCGAAGTCCTGGAACAGGTACTGGGCAAAGATGGTGAGGTAAATTCTCCAGTTGCGCCAGATGTGACCGCCTTCGGATTCGTAGAGGGTCACGGGATAGCCCATTTTGTCGCAGTATTCTTTGAGTTTCTTGGAGTTGACCATCACGCCGTCGGCCTTTCCGCAGCCAATCCAGTAGAGCTTGGGCTTGGCGGCGAACACGGCTGCCAGGGCTTCCTCATTGCCTTCCGGAACGGCTACGCCGGAGAACAGACCCACATAACCGAACTTGCGGGGATAGTGCATGGAAAGCATGCAGCTCTGGCGGCCACCCATGGACAGACCGGCCACGGCGGTGTTGGAGTAGCCCTTGGCCACGCGGTAGTGCTTTTCTACAAAGTCCATGATGTCCGGGAAGCTGTTCTCTACCTCAATGGTACTCTGGCTGCGGCTGTTGGTCATGGTGGGCTGGAACATGTTCACAGCGGCACCGGGAGCGGCCTGGTTAAACCATACGCCGTTGGGCATGACCACAATCATGGGCTTGGCATAACCCTCTGCAATGAGGTTGTCCATGATCTGGGCGGTACGGCCCAGGTCTGTCCAGGCGTCCTCATCACCACCGGAACCGTGCAGCAGGTACAGGACCGGATAGCGGTCCAGGCTGTCTTCATAACCGGCCGGGGTGTAGATGGTAAGGCGGCGCTGGCTGCTGAGGGTGGGGCTGTTGTACCAGACGTGGGACACGGAGCCGTGCGGCACGTTCTGAACCTCATAATACCAGCCCAGGTCTCCGGGCTCTGCACTCAGGGTAAAGACATTGGTCCAGGTGGCTACGTCCCTAATCTGATAGATATTGGACGGGTCAATGACTTTCTTACCATCCACCAGCAGGGAGTAGGAATAGAGTTCTCCCTTCAGAGGGGCCGATGTATAAGTCCAGATGCCGCCGGGGCCTTCCTGCAGGTCTGCCACGCCGGGAGCGTCATAAACCATCTTGCGGTCTCCCAGGTCAATCTCGATGGGACGGGTGGGGAGGAAGTCTCCGGTCACCTGCACCGTGATGGCCTTGGGGTTCTGATAGCGGAACGTAACGGAATGGTCCGGATTGATTTCCGGAGAAATCAGGCCCGTACCGGGGCCCAGGGCCTGCTGGGCCGAAAGGGCCAGGGAACAACCCAAAAGAAGGGAAAATGCTAGGATACGTTTCATATAGGTAGTGTTATTGGTTTGGCTTATAGTTACCCAAAGATAATCAATTCCCCGCATTTTCCAATCGCTTTGAACAAACGAAAAAACATTTGAACTAACGGTGTAGCGGAAAGCCCAAAATCCTCCGTACCTTTGTACAAACACTAAAAACGACAATGAAAAAGATCCTTGTAGCAGTAGCCGTCCTTGCCGTGAGTCTCTCGGCATCGGCCCAGGGTTGGATGCGCCAGCCCACTCCCAATGACACCCTCCGCAGCACCATCGTGCTCCCTAACGGCAATGTCATGTTCCAGATTTATGCCCCCAAGGCCACTCAGGTAGCCGTTTCCGGTGACCTCCCCTGGGACAAGCCCGTCAAGTTTGTCAAGCAGGACAACGGCGTATGGCAGGGCATCTGCGAAGGCCTCGCAGACGGTTGCTTCCGCTACAGCTTCAATGTAGACGGTGTAAAGGTACAGGACCCCAAGGCTCCCCTTTCGGCCGAACAGGCCTCCGTCCTCACCAAGGGAGAAGGTTATATCAAGAATGTCCCCCACGGCGCCGTGGCCCAGCGTTACTACTGGTCCGAGACCCTGGGAGAAATGCGTCGCCTGCATGTCTGGACTCCCGCCGGCTATGAGAAGAAGGCCGATAAGCTGCCGGTGCTCTACCTCATCCACGGTGGTGGAGACAACGACGCCTCCTGGCCCGGTGTAGGTGCCGCCGGCTGGATCCTGGACAACCTCCTGGCCGAAGGCAAGATGGTTCCCATGGTGGTGGTGATGCCCAACGGCACCATCAACGTCCAGAACGAGGTCCCCCCGTTCGCCCAGGACATGGTTACCTCCATCATCCCCTTCATCGAAGCCAACTACAATGTCCTCACCGACAAGGCCCACCGCGCCGTCGCCGGCCTCTCCATGGGCGGTATGGAAACCATGGAAGTGGCTTTCACCCATCCCGAGATGTTTGACTACGTGTGGGTGCTGAGCTCCTCGCTCATGCCCGGTCAGGATCCCGCTGCCGAGAGCGCCCGCCTGGGCATCAAGAAGAACATCGCCCAGCTCAACGCTTTCAAGAAGATGGTCATCACCCAGGGTGGTCCCGCCGACATTGCCTACAACAACTGCAAGAACACCCGTGCCCAGCTGGACAAGGATGGTCTCAAGTATGAATATATGGAGAACGCCCAGGCCGGCCACAGCTGGGCCACCTGGCGTGCAGACCTCCAGACCCTCGCCCCCACCCTCTTCAAGTAATCACAACAACTATCAACCCATATGAAGAAATCACTGCTAATCCTAACCTCTGCCGCCGTCCTGGCGGTAGCTTGCGGCGGTGCCCAGTCCCCCCAGGACAAACTCACCGTCAACGACAAGAAGATCAATGAGATCATCGCCCAGATGACCCTGGAAGAAAAGGTGAACATGCTGCACAGTAAGACCAACATGTCTTCTGCCGGTGTGGAGCGCCTGGACATTGCCGACATGAACTACGCCGACGGTCCCTTCGGCATCCGCGAAGAAGGCCAGCCCAACGGCTTCATGAGCGCCGGCTGGACGCTGGACAGCGCCACCTACTTCCCTACCGGAAGTGCCCTGGCCGCCACCTGGAGTGAGGAACTCGCTTACAAGTACGGTACCGGAATGGGCAAGGAAGCCCGCCTCCGTGGCAAGGACGTCATCCTGGGCCCTGCTGTGAACATCCAGCGCCTGCCTGTGGGTGGCCGTACCTACGAGTACCTTTCCGAGGATCCCATCCTCTCCGCCGCCCTGGCCCTGGAATACACCAAGGGCGTGCAGGACGAAGGTACTGCCGTATGTATCAAGCACTTTGCCGTTAACAACCAGGAGACCAACCGCGGTAGCGTGAACGCCATCCTGAGCGAGCGTACCCTCCGCGAGATCTACCTCAAGCCCTTCGAGCGTGCCATCATCGAGGGCGGTGCCATGAGCGTGATGCCCGCTTACAACAAGGTAAACGGCGACTACTGCTCCGAGAACGAGCATCTCCTCAACGAAATCCTCCGCGGCGAGTGGGGCTTCAAGGGCTTCACCGTATCCGACTGGGGCGGCACGCACAGCACCATGGGTGCCATGCTGCACGGCCTCAACGTACAGATGACCGGTTCCAACTACCTGGGCCAGCCCGTCATTGACTCCATCAAGGCCGGCAAGCTCACCGAAGAAATGGTAGACGAGAAGGTCCGTCAGATCCTGCGCGTCCGCTTTGCCATCGAGCCCGTTCCGGCCGATGTAGCCAACAAGGTGATGACCTCCCAGCCCGAGAGCCAGCAGATTGCCAAGGAAGTGGCCGAGAAGAGCATCGTCCTCCTCAAGAACGAAGACAGCGTCCTTCCCCTGAAGAAAGGCATCAAGACCATCGCCGTGGTGGGCCAGAACGCCGTTCTCAAGACCCAGAGCGGTGGTATGGGTGCCGGTGTGAAGGCCCTCTACGAGATTACCCCTCTGCAGGGTATCCAGACCCGCGCCGCCCAGGACGGTATCGAAGTGGTCTACGCTCCCGGTTACAAGAACTTCCCGGGCCGCCGCTGGGGACCCGCTCCCGCTACGCCCAACCCGCTGGAAGCCGCTGCCATTGACGAGCCCGCCGATCCCTTCCTGGTATCCGAGGCCTGTGAGGCCGCTGCTGGCGCCGACGTTGTGATCTTCTTCGGCGGTACCAACAAGAACATCGAGACCGAAGGTTCCGACCGTCAGAACATCGACCTCCCCTGCGGCCAGAACGAGCTGGTGAAGGCCCTCAAGGCTGTGAACCCCAACCTGGTCACCGTTCTCATCTCCGGCGGTCCCACCGACCTCCGCGAGCTGGAGCCCGTCTCCCCGGCCATCGTTCAGGGCTGGTGGAACGGCACCGAGGGCGGCACCGCCCTGGCCGAGGTCCTCTTCGGTGACATCGCCCCTTCCGGAAAGCTTCCTTTCACCTTCCCGGCCAAGCTCGAGGACTCCCCTGCTTACGCCATGGGTAACTTCCCCGACAAGAACGCCGGTGGAGACCTCTTCTCCCTCATGTATCGGCCCGATGTCATGAAGATGAGCCGCGAAGAGCGCCAGAAGCTCATTGACTCCATGCCCAAGCCCGAGGCCCGCTACACCGAAGAATTCTACGTAGGTTACCGCTGGTTCGACACCAAGAACGTGAAGCCCATGTATGCCTTCGGCCACGGTCTCAGCTATGTGGACTTTGAGTATGATGACCTCAAGGCCGTTGCCGGCAAGGACGCCGTCAAGGTTAGCTTCAAGCTCGAGAACGAGGGTTCCATGCCCGCCGACGAAGTGGTCCAGCTCTATGTGACCCGCGTAGACTCTAAGGTAGAGTGGCCCACCAAGGAACTCAAGGCCTTCCAGCGCGTCAGCCTGAAGCCCGGTGAGAGCAAGGTGGTCAACCTGGAGATCCCCTTCAAGGACCTCCGTTACTGGAACGAGACCACCAATGCTTGGGATCTCGAGCACGGCAAGCTCCAGCTCCTGCTGGGCTCCGCCTCCGACGACATCCGCGAAACCGCCGAAGTCACCATCTAATATGAAGAAAGTTATGGTCATTGGGGCCGTCATGCTCGTTGCGGCATGCGGCCCCAAGCCTTCCGCCCAAGTGGAGAAGGTAGAAATCTGCACCGAAGTGGGAGACTACGGCATGCTGGTGGACGCCATCGAGATTACCGTAGCCAACCCCCGCTCCATCAAAGGCCTCACCGCGGCCGATTTTGACCTGGTCAACAACACCTCCGGTGCCTTTGTGGACGCCGCCACCGGCAAGTCCCCCGAGGCCTACGAAGACGACGGCATTGTGGTTTCCCGCAAGGGCAACGTCCTCCGGATCGAAGCCAAGCCCTTTGGCAAAAACGGCAAGATGGAAGGCTTCTTCAAGCGCCTGCCCTGGGAGCTCCAGTGCGCCCTGGATTCGGCCCTTAACGTAACGCCGGACAAAGTATCGGCCGAGCATATCGCCGTCCTGGACGACTGCATCCACGGAGAGTTCTCCTTTGGCGGCCTCACCCGCGAGTACATGTTGCACCTGCCCAAGGACGCCAACGGAAAGGTCATTGAGAACGTGCCCCTGCTGGTCTGGCAGATCGGCGGCGGCGAGTACGACAAGGATATGATGACGGTGGCCACAGCCAACCGCTGCCTGGTGTCCCTGGCCAAGGAAGGCGTTCCCTGCGCCGCCCTGGTCTTTGCCCTGGCCAACCCCAACTACTCCTACAGCGCCTCCCTCTTCCCCGAGAAGATTGAACTCATCGACCGCAACAACGCCCTCCAGATGGCCTTCATCGACACCCTCATTGCCGATGGCAAGGTAGACGGAGACCGCCTCTTCTGCGCCGGTGCCTCCTCCGGCGGTGGCTGCACCATGCGCTTCATGATGCAGTTTGCAGACCGCTTCAAGGCCGCCATTCCCTGCTGCGCCATGGATCCCATCGTCCCCATCCACCAGGTGGAGGAGAAATATCCCGGCCAGTTCACGGACGACGTGGAGAAGGTCTGGAAAGGCACCTGCGTGTATAAATGGAACGGGGCCGATATGGTCCTGGAGCCCATGGACGTAGAAGCCTTCGTGAAGCTTCCCATGTACTTTGTGCACGCCGCCACCGACCGCACCTGCAAGGTGGCCAGCACCTACGCCTACAGCGAGGCCCGCAAGCGCCTGGGCGCCCAGGACGACAAAGTCCTCATCTACTCCGACGAGGACCTGGTCAAATGGGGTGTCTCCCCCTTCATGGCCCACTTCTCCTGGGTTCCCCTCCTGGACGACTATTCCGAAGGCTCCCCGATGAGTTGGATGATTGCCCAGTTCTAATTATTTGAATATTCCTAAAGAATCCGTAACTTGCCGCATGATTGGGAAGTTGCGGATTTTTTTGGTCATCGGCCTGCTGCTGGTGTGCGTGCATGGTATGGCGCAAAATACGGCGGCAGATTACGCGATAGACCTGTTTGAGCAGCTTCCGGGCGCGGAAATCAGGGATGACCAGATTACCGTTTCCGGGAAACCTGTGGGGCTTGTCTATGTGAATGGGAAATTGGTTTTCGGCCTCAATCCCCTGTGGGCTCTGAACTATCTGAAAGCCCGGCAAGTGGTAACCATGAACGTCCTTCCGGCCGGCCCGTCCAGCGTGAATATCCACATTGAAACCAGGGATCCGATTGACCGTGTCCTAGACGTGCAAGCCCGCTCCATGCTAGGAATGGACGAACTCCCCGACGAGAACGGGAAGCGCCCGTTCCGATACCTTATAGGAGCCAATATGCATTCTTTCACGGAGTTGCAACAGGTGTGGGCCGATGTGGTGGCCAGCAATCTTGGTATCCATTCCAGTCAGGTCTCCCTGACCCCGGGGCCGCTGACTTCGCTGGGAGAGAATATCGACGTATCGGTGGGTTACAACCGCTATTGGGACAACCCTCTTACCGGCAACGCGCTGCAGCTTTCCTATACGTTTGGCCACGAGAAAGGACGCACCCGTACACGCATGCAGAGCGAGCTCTTTAAAATCCTGTTTCTGCCTCAGATGGCGATAGATGAGCAGGACCTTCAGCTCAGCCACGTGCGCACCCACAACCTCCAGAGCTCTTTCGCCTATCGTCGTGGCAAGCATATCCGGGCCACCTGGAACCAGGACCTCCGCATTTCCTACGACCTGCGCGACAACCTGACATACACCGAGCTGGACATTAACTACATCCCTAAGATGGAGCGTACCCAGGAATTGTATTCCCAGAACCGGGCCTGGAATCTGCGAGAGGCTGTGGAACTGGGCTTCGCGAACGCTGGCAACAAGAAGCTGCCCACTTTGAATCTGGAAATGACGCTGGGGCAGAACCATCTGGACGCCTGGGATAGGGATACCCTCGCCACTTCCTTCCGCAACCGCTGGCTTACCAAAGACGGGGAAGGTCTTTCCCAGCAGTATTCGGCCCGTGTAGCCCAAAGAATACTGGACATAAGAAATACGGATCCTGCCCACCCCCAGGTAGTCCGTACCCATTCATTCAATGCGGATTATACCATTTCTTATGCGAACCAGGTGAAGCAGCAGAAGGCCTGGGACCAGCTTCAGCAAGGGTTGCCCTTGCCCAACCTGGCCAACACCTTTGACTTTACTTTTACCCATCTGCTCAATTCCCTCAACCTGACGTACAGTCATTCACGTTCCGGCGAGAAGGGGGACTTCAACCTTCGCGCCACTTTGGCCACCGAGTTTGAGAACGTTGTGGATAAGGAAAGAATCCCCTATGAGCACAAGAAGAACGGCTCTTATTTCCGGCTTCGGCCCGGACTGTCCATGGACTACCGGGACTATAGCCTGAGTTTCAGCACTACGGCCCATACACCATCCGTGGAGGAACTTCGCAAAAGAGTCGATGATACCAATCCCCTCTCCATCATAGCCGGTAATCCGGATCTGAAGCAGTCCATCGCCTACACTCTGACCCTGGGAAAACGTACCGACAGCCGGGTCTCCAAGCATTTCCTGAGCTGGAACCTGCGGGCTCAGTATGAAGTGAATTCCATCGTGCAAAAGATAACCCTGTTTCAAAAAGATACGGTTCTTGCAGAGTTTGAAAACTATCCGGTGAAGGCCGGAACCTTGCTGACGGAACCCTTCAATGCCCGTTACTCGTGGAATTCCTATGGAGATATCTATCTGATGAGCCAATGGGGCGGTCCCTGGGGCTTTTCCACGCGTGTGGGGGCCTCCCTTCAGTTCAGGGATCTGCCGCATTTCTCCGGCAATGCCCTTGTGCGGTCATCAGACCTGACTCCTTCCCTGACGGCCAGTACTTCCTTCTACCCCTTTACCCGGAATGTAAAGGTGGGCTTCAGCAGCAACGTGACTTATGCCCGGGGCTGGAACGATGCCCATGTCATGGATGTCCGCTCCCTTCGGAGCACATTGGGCGCTCAAGTGAATGCCGATTTCCTGAAGCGGTTCTTCATCGTAGGAGAATACATTTGGGACGGGTACAGAGACTTGCTGAACAAGGACATGTCCCACGATGTACACCGGCTTTATCTTTCCCTGGGCGTCAAACTGCTCAGAGACAAGCAATTAAAGGTAGCCCTTACCGGTGTAGACCTTCTGGAAGGTGGCTCCCTGTACAACGAGGTAATTTCCGCATCCAGAATGACGCGCAAATGGACCACGGTCTTCGGCCGATATTTCATGCTGGATATTACCTACCGTTTTACTTCCCCCACTGATCGCAAATCGCCTTCACGGCATTGACGTCTCCTTCGTTCATCTTTTTGTTAAGACGCGTCAGGTTTGTACAAAATGTTTTGTCTGCGTTCAAATCGTGTGCCCGCGCTTGACCATGCGCCTCGGAATCAGTAAATTTGTACATAAGACATAACCAATTCATTCCAATATGAAAAAACTCTTTGTAGCAATTGCTGCTTTGTGCATCGGCCTTAGCGCCTCTGCCCAGCAGGCTCTGTTTGGCGGCCCCTCCGTGGAGTCTCCCGTGATTAACCCTGACGGTACCGTTACCTTCCGTTTCCAGGCCCCCAAGGCCATCAAGGTAGAAGTGACCGGCGATTTCCTTCCCACCCAGAAGATGGAAGTGGAGTTTGGCGGCCAGAAGATGGTGTACGATGCTCCCGGCGTGGGTGTTCTCAAAGAAGGCAAAGGCGGCGTGTGGGAATACACCACCGACTTTGTAGTGGCTCCCGACATGTACAACTACACCTTCCGTGTAGACGGCGTAAGCCAGATTGACCCGCACAACATGTGGGTGAACCGCGACGTGGCTTCCCTTACCAGCGTACTCCTGGTTCCCGCTCCCGGTGAGCGCAGCGACCTCTACGCCATCCACAAGGTTCCGCACGGAACTGTTTCCAAGGTCTGGTATCCTTCCAAGACCGCCGGTTTCGACCGTCGTCTGACCGTCTATACGCCGGCCGGTTACGAGACCTCCAAGGCCAAGTACCCTGTGCTGTATGTGCTTCACGGCATTGGCGGTGACGAAGACGCCTGGGTTACCCAGGGCCGCGCCACCCAGATCCTGGACAACCTCATAGCCCGTGGCGAGGCCAAGCCCATGATTGTGGTGTTCACCAATGGCAACATCGCCTGCGAGGCTGCCCCGCTGGAGAATGCCGACGGCTATGTGAACCCCACCATGAGCCTGCCCAAGACCATGGAAGGCACCTTTGAGTCTGCTTTCCCGGAGGTGGTGAAGTTCATCGACAGCCGCTACCGCACCATTGCCAAGAAGCAGGGCCGCGCCATCTGCGGTCTGTCCATGGGCGGTTTCCATACGCTGTACATCACCCTCAATAACCCGGATATGTTCAACTACTCCGGTATGTTCTCCGCCGCCATCGGCACCGGCTCCGAGCAGGCTGCCAGCGGTCACCCCGAGATTTACCAGAACTTCGACGCCAAACTGGCCACCTACTTCTCCAAGAAGCCCGCTCTGCTTTGGATCGGCATTGGTAAGACGGACTTCCTCATCCAGTCCAACAATGAGTTCCGCGAGAAACTCAACGCAGCCGGTTATCCTTACAAATACATGGAAACCGACGGCGGTCATATCTGGAAAAACTGGAGAATCTACCTGAGCGAATTTGTTCCGCTGATTTTCAAATAATTGATAATCTGTGCTTTACATGCAAAGGGGTGCACCTACCGGTGCACCCCTTTATTCATAACTAACTATCGCTCAATTATTTAAACAGCAGCTGGGCGAAGGTATTCAGGTACAGGCGCCAGTTCTTCCAGACGTGGGCGTCCTCGCTCACATAGAGGGTGTGAGGCATGCCCAGGTCGGTGAGGTGCTTGTCCAGGATGAGGGAGCCCTGGTAGGCCATGGTGTCTTCCTTACCTACACCAATCCAGTACAACTTGTAGCCGGCCTTCTTGATGCCCAGGAGATCCTGGTCCAGGTGGTCGCTCTCACGGATACCGCAGCTCAGGGGGCAGATGTAGTTGAACACGCCCGGGAAGAGGATGGTGGCGCTGGTGGTGTGACCGCCACCCATGGACAGACCGGCAATGGCGCGGCCATCGGCCTTGGCGATGGTGCGGTACTCCTTGTCAATGAAAGGAACGATTTCCTTCACCAGGGAGGTAACATAGGCGTTCTGCCACTTGGGATCCTGACGGTCCATGGGTTCGGGAGCGATACCCAAGGTGTTGGCAGCCTTCTGGTTGGGGTTACCGTTGGGCATCACAACGATCATAGGCTTGGCAAGACCCTTCTCGATGAGGTTGTCCAGGATCTGGGCGGCACGGCCCATGGAGCTCCAGGCTTCCTCGTCGCCGCCACCACCGTGGAGGAGATAGAGCACGGGATACTTGGCCTTCTTGTTCTCCTCATAGCCATAAGGAGTGTAAACGGTCATACGACGGGCATAACCCAGGCTGGGGCTGTTGTACCAACGGGTGGTCACGGAACCGTGCTGGTTGGCCTCGTAGTAGTTCTCGGAACGCTCGCCGGGGATGAAGAGCATGTTCAGGTAACGGGAACCGTCACGCTGCACTTTGTCGTTGAGGGGATCGTTCACGGAAACACCGTCCACGATGAAGTTGTAGGTGTAGATTTCCGGTTCGGGGGCATCGATGGTGATTTCCCAGATACCGCCTTCACCTTTCTTCATCTCTTCCACGCCGGTCCAGGGATTGGCCATCCAGTTACCGGACAGCTGTACGCGGGTGGCGTAGTTGGCATTGAGGCGGAAGGTAACCTTACCGTCCTTTACTTCGGGAGAGACGATGCGGGGACCGCGACCGCCAAAAGCGAAGTTGGTGAGTTCCTGAGCACCCAGGGAGCTCAGGGCGAGGGCTGCAGCAGCCAGAATTGTTAAGACTTTTTTCATACTGTGTGTTTGTGTTATTAGGGGATTAGAGTTTTACGTTCTTCTTGAGACGGATATCCTGGGAAGAGGCACCTACCTGGAGCTTCACCTTCTTGCCGGAGAAGGCCCATTCGTGCTTGTCCATATCCCAGAGCTTGAGATCATCGGCCGGGATTACAATCTCCACGTCCTTGGTCTCGCCGGCCTTGACGGCCACACGCTCAAAGCCGCGCAGGCGCTTGGCGGCGTCGTCGTTCTTGAACTTGGCGTATACCTGCACCACTTCCTCACCGTCACGGGAACCGGTGTTCTTGAGCTTGAACTTAACCACATAGTTTCCGTCCTTCTTCTCCACTTTCATCTTGGAATATTTGAAGGAGGTGTAGCTGAGACCGTAACCGAACGGGAAGATGGGCTTGGCCTTGGCGTACATATAAGTGCGGCCGTTGCGGATGTCGTAATCCAGCATGTTGGGCAGGTCCAGGATGTCGCTTACCCAGGTCTGGGTGGTACGGCCGGCAGGGTTGTAGTCTCCAAAGAGAACATCGGCCAGGGCGGTTCCGAGTTCCTGGCTGCAATGGGTGATGTGCACAATGCCGGGAACGTTCTTGGCCGTCCAGTTGATGGTATACGGGAAACTGGAGATGAGGGCTACCACGGTGTTGTGGTTTACCTTCCAGATCACTTTGATGAGGTCTTCGGTCTCCAGCTGGAGGCTGCGGCGGTCCAGGGCTTCGCGGCCGTCACCGGCCACTGCACCATAAGCCCAGGGAGACTGCACGGACTGGGTATCCCAGTCGGGACTGGTGGTGGGGTGATTACCCACGCACACGATGCAGATATCGGCCCACTTAGCCAGTTCCTGGGCGCTGCCGTCAGAGTCCCAGCGCTGGAACCTCACTTCAACGTCAGTCCCCTCCACTTTGGCCTTGATGCCTTCCAGGGGGCTCACGCGATAGGCCGGCAGGGCGCCATACCAATCCTTGAGAACCTTTTCGGCCCTGTTACCAAAGACGGCGATTTTCTTGACTTTGTTCTTATCGATAGGGAGGATGTTGCCCTGGTTCTTGAGCAGCACCACCGACTTCTGGGTTACCAGACGGGCCTTGTCCTTGAACTCCTGACGCTCCCAGGGGATGTCTTCCTCGGAGCCAAAGTCCTGCTGGTCGTAGGGGCACTGGGCGTCCATCAGGCCCAGGCGCAGCATGGTGCGGAGGTTGGCCCTGGTGCGCTCGTTCACCACTTCCTCGGAGAGGAATCCGGCGTCCCAGGCGGCCTTCACCTGCTCGAAGCGGGAGTCGATGAAGCGGGACAGACCGGCATCAAGAGCCATCTGGATAGCCTCGTTGACATCCTTGGCATAGGCGTGCATCTGCGGCATATACATAAACGGAAGGGCTCCGGCATCGTCCACGATGGTGCCTTTCATACCCCACTCGTCAATGAGGATATTCTTGATAAAGTCGTTGGCAATACAAGGAACGCCGTTGTAGGCGTTGTAAGCGGTCATCAGGGACATGGAGCCAGCCTGTGCGCCTTTCCAGAAACCGTAGCTGTAATATTCGCGGAAGAGCTTCTCGTCAAAGCGGGAATCGGTCTTATAGCGGTTATCTTCGTTGCTGTTGGCCAGGAAGTGCTTCATGAGGGCGGCTCCTCTCCAGTAAGTGGGATCGTCTCCCTGGATGCCCTTTACCTCGGCGGCCACCAGCTGGCCCACCAGGTAGGGATCTTCACCAAAGCTCTCCTCGGTGCGGCCCCAGCGGGGGTCACGGGCCAGGTCTGCATTGGGAGCCCACAGGATGAGGCTCTTGTACGGAGCGTCCTTGGAATAGAATCGGGCCTCGTAGGACATGACGTCACCTACGATCCAGGCCATTTCGCGGTCCCATGTCTCACCTACACCGTAAGCCTGCGGGAAGGCGGTACTGTTGGTATACTTGGGCTTGGGACGTCCGGGCCAACCGCCGCCAAACTGGCCTGCGTTACCCAGGTTGGGTAGCTCGGCGTCACCGCCGCGTACGATACCGTGAATGGCCTCCGTAGCACCGGGATTGGCAATACCCAGACGGGGCACACCCTGACCGGTGATGGTAGCCAGCTTTTCTTCCACCGTCATCAGGGAGACGGCGTTATCCAGACGCTCATCCTCAGAGAGTTGCGTGTTCTGGAAGGGATAATCCTGAGCCCGGAGGACCAGAGAGGCGCCCAGGCATAGCGTAAGAGCAAAAAGGATTCTTTTCATTGTTTTGGCTATTAATTTTATATGTAAAATTAAATCTTATTCTTCAGAGCGTCAATTTTCTTGAACATAAAAGATAAAGCTTGAACAAACGGACAAAAAGAGACTGGACCTGCTCAAGCCCAGCCTCCCAAAAGAACTCAACCAACATGAGAAAAAAATGGGTTCTTTTTAGAAACGTCCGTTAACATAGGTCTTTACGTCTTCCCAGCGGTAATAGGGGCCCTCAACAGGCTGGATAGCCAGGATGGCGGTTTCCCGTTCGTTTACCAGGAACTTTACCAGCACATCGGGGTTCTTTGCGCTGCGGTAGAAGATCATCTGCAAATTGGCGGCAAAGGGGCAGTTCCAGGACGGGAGCCAGGAAGCAGCCGCTTCGTCAATGGTCAGACGGTCACCAATGCCCTCCAGACCCAGATAGGCGCACAGACCCACAAAAGGCCAGTCATGGCCGAAGGTAAGGTCGGCGGCACGCTTGCTCTGTCCGGAAATAACGGCATCGGCCTGGGCAAAGAGCACATCGGCCAAATCCTTGGACAGGGGCATACGCTCATCACCAAAGAGGGCCGAATTACCCTCGCACAGATACACGTTCATAAAGGTGGATTCGTGCAACTGGTAAACATCGGCAAAGGGTAGGTAACGGAATAGGTTGTCGTTAACGTCAAAAGCCTCAGCCACTTTGGCAATGGCATAAATGGAGTAATGGAAGAAATAGTTGTTCTTCACATACTTCTTGCCGGCTTCGGGGTTCTGGAACAGGTTCCCAAACACGCTCACGGTGTCCGGGAGCACGTTATACTTCCTGTCGTCCAGTGCCTTCTGGACCTTCTCCTTGAGCGGGCGGTCGGCAGCCTTGGCAATGTAGGCCATGTACTTCTCGCCGGTATCCAGGTCAATGTCCAGACTGGGCTGGATGGCGCGGAGCTCGGCGGTGAAGCCGTTCATGGACACCAGGCAGCGGGGCTGGGTGCTGGAGACGGCGCGAATCTGGCCACTCCCCTTCTTGAACACTTCCGGGAAGCGGTTGTACATACGCCGGGCCAGTTGCTGGTGCTCACGCACGCCACGGGGGGTCAGGCGACCGTCCATGCCGTTATACTGGGCACGGAGGTAGGTGGCTTCATTCAGGAGGGAGTCTCCGGCCGAAGTCAGAGCCACCCCCTCGGCCTTGGCCTGGGTGAGCACATCCACAATCTGCTTGAAGGCAAAATCGCCCCATTCCGAGCGGGCGCCGTGGCGTCCGTAGTGGCTGATGTAGAAAGGCTGGTATCCCTTGGGGGCTTTGGTATCCTGAATGGGGATGAATTCATATGCGTGGGTATTGAAACCGGCACGCTGCGGGAATTCCTTCAGAAACTGCACCATCTGGGGGCTCTGCTGCTGGGCATACACCCAGCAGGCAGAGACGGCCAGAACAGCACAGGCAATGATTCTTTTTGCTACCATTGTCCTTTAGTTTTATTCCCAATCGGTAACCGGAGTAACCGTTCCGTTCTCCAGTTTGTAAACGGTGGAATAGTTGTAGTAACCCTGGTTGAAGGTCTTGTCCAGAGCACCGTTCTTATAGTGACCTCCGATGGCGGAGATGCGGATATAGTGGGGACGGGTGTACTGGAACTCCTGTACGTTGGCGGCCAGCTGGGTGTCCACAGACAGGCTCACCGTCTGCTTCTCGGGATTCAAGTTCTGCTTGACGGCACCGGGATCCTTGCTGCAGTTGTTGTAGGAGTACTTGACAAAACGGTCGGTGTACACGCAGAGTCTCACCTCGCCAATGAGGTTCACCTTATCGGCAGGGAAAGCGGGCTCCACGGTGCAGGTGGCGTTGATCTTCTTGCCAGATGCATCGTACGTGATGTTCACGTCAGAGATGCGCAGGAAAGGAGTCACCTTGAAATCTACGGTATTGCTACCTTTGTTGATGGTGAACTCAACGGGATCGGCCACATAGTTGGCGTTGATGGTGTTCATTCTGTACTTGCCGGCAAAAACAAGGGCATTCTTATAGGTACCGTTGTTCTTGATGGCCCAGTTCTGGGGCACTTCGTTGTCCCAACCCAGTTCGTACACCGTGAGGGGGTTACCCTGTTCGGCCTGGACGGGCTCTCCGGTAACGGAATCAATGATTTTACCCTCGATGCTGGCGTTCCATCCTTCCTGGTTGTCCAGCTTGAACCAGCTGCAGGAAGTGGCTACCAGAAGAACTGGGAGAATGTATAATAACTTTTTCATAAGATTCATCATTTAAAGGATTACTGCTGAATAGGGTTCTCAACAATACCGTTCTTGTCGTAGGAAGGAATGGCTTTGTAGTATTCCTTGCTGTCGAAGGAAGCCACGGCGGGCTTGCGGTCTACGTCGTAACCGAATTCGTTGGCACGGACAAAGATGTACTTGGCCTCACCGCCCATCAGCGTCACAATAGGAAGCAGGGCATGTTTGCGGCCACCGTTCTTGTCAATGTGCTGGTCACGCTCCTTCTCAAAGAAGGCACGGCGACGCCACAGGGTGCAGGAGTAGTCGTTGGAGAAGGCCAGCTCAATGCGGCGCTCGTGAAGGACATTCTCCAGGGTGGCATCCTTCTGGTCGGAGAAGAAGGCGCGGCGACGGATGCTGTTGAGCACAGCCTTGGAGTCACCGGCATTGGTGCCGCCCTTTTCTACCAGGGCCTCTACGTAGTTGAGCAGAACCTCGGTATAGCTGAGGTCGCACCAGGGAGTCTGGGAATAGGTATCCACAGCGTTGTAGTCCAGATACTTGCGAAGGCCGAAGCCGGTGGTGTACCAGGAACCGTCGTTGGTGTTACCCATCCAGTAGAAACCGGAGATATCGTCACGGGAAGCTCCGCCCAGCGGATAATAGGTCTTGCCACCCACTTTCTCGCTGTCGCCAAAGTTCTCATCGTAAATCAGGAGATTGTCGTCGCTCTTCCAGATACCGGCCTGGATGTTGATGGTCTTGCCACGGAACTCGATACCGGGATAAACCACGGAAGCCTTGAAGCGGGCCTCTTTGTGGGCAAACGGATCGGAGATTTTGTCGTACTTGATGTACTCGTTTCCACGGATGCTGGTCTTACCGGCAACCTGGGAAGGCGTAGCTACATACTCATCTTCCACACCGTCCACGCGGGTCTTGATGGTACCGTCCTCGGCGCCGTAGTTGGCATCGTAGTTTTCATAGGCATCGGCCATGTCCAGGGTCACGTTGAAGCGGCCCCAGCGCCAGATGGCGGTGATGACGGCACGGGTCTGGTAAGGAGAGTTCTTGAGGTCAAAGTAGTTGTTGCTGTCCGTGTTCACACCCGTTCTGTAGGTGCGGCCAAAGATGAATTCTTCGGCGTGACGGTCCAGGAACAGATCGGAGTAATTCTTGATGGCATCTTCCTCGGAAACAGGGGTAGCCTTGTAGAGGGAGAACTTGCCGGATTTGATAATCTCATTGCAAGCGGCGATGCACTGGTCATAGTAACCGTTGGCGTCGTTCTTGTCCATATAGGCCAGCTTGGCCGAAACAGCCTTGTAGGAAGAAGCAATGGGGGCATGCTCCCAATACTTGGCGGTAGAGGCAGCCCAAAGAGCCACACGGGCCTTCAAGGCCAGGGCCGACCACTTGGTGGCGCGGTAGTTGGAAGCGCCGCGGCTGTCGGGAAGAAGCTTGGCAGCCTCGTCCAGTTCACTCAGGATGAAATCCCAGGATTCCTTCTCGGTGCTGCGGGGGATGTACAGACCCTTGTTCTCGCCACCGTCAAACTGATCGTCCAGGGGCTTGGTCACAATGGGCACACCGCCGTATACACGCACGGAACCGAAGTAGTAGTAAGCACGTACAAAGAGAGCCTCGCCCAGGAGCTGATTGTAAGCACTCTCACTGAGGGTACCTTTCTCCTTGGCCTGGTCAATGGCCACAATGAAGCTGTTCACGTCACGCATGACCGTGTAGTTCCAGAAGCCACCCACACCGCCGCCATAGGCGTTGTTGCCATCGGTAGTATTGCAGTCCGTGGCATTGGGCGTGCTCTGATCCCAGGACTCGTAGGCGCCCATGGGGATGTAGGCATACAGGTTGGCCAGCAGGCGGGTAAAACCGTCCTCACTGGAGGTCAGATCCTCGGCCGACATCTTGGAAAGGTCGCCTTCCAGGCTGTCAAAGATCTTGTCGCAGGAGACAAGGCTGATGGCAGCAACAGCAGTGATCAAATAAGTAAATATCTTTTTCATAGATCCTTCAGATTAGAAGTTGAGATTGATACCGGCGCTGAAGTTTCTCATCAGCGGGGAACCGGCCGTTCCAATATAGCTGTTCTGCTCACGCTCGGGATCGTAAGGCTTCAGGAGTTTGTCGCAGAAAGTAAGCAGGTTGGAGCCGTTGACATACACACGCAGGGAGCGGAGGTGAAGCTTGCGCAGGAAGCTAAGGTCAAAGGTATAACCCACTTCCAGGCTCTTCAGACGCAGGAAGGTACCGTTCACAAAGGTGTAGGGCTGATTGGCACGGTACGTCAGATTGGAGGCGGTATCGTAGGCCGAAGTGGCATAGGCCAGAGCGGGCCAGTAACCGGCTACCCACTGAGTCTGGGGATCAAACGGATCGGCAGCATACTCTACGGTGTGCCAGCGGTCCATGTGGTTCTGGTAGAAGGTACCGTTACGGCCGTAACCCATACCACCGGACAGGCCGATGGCCTTGTTCACCAGGGTAGCGGCGTTGAAGGTAACGTTGAAATCCAGACCCTTCCATTTGCCGGAGAGGACCAGACCCATCTGGAGCGGCGGGTTGGTTTCGGCCCAGGTGTAGTAGTAGTCATTGCTGTTGATCACACCGTCCTGGTTGCGGTCTTCAATCTTGTACATACCGGGCAGCATCTGCTGCATGTTGCCGTACAGGACATGAGAATCGTTGATTTCGTTCCAGCTGGTGAACTGAGGATTGCCGGGCAGCCAGTGATAGGTAGTGGAGCTGTGGGCATTGGACCAGCGGCCAACCATATGCTTGTTAAAGTATTCTGCAGAAGAGTTGTAGATAGCGGTCTTTTCGCTCTCGCTGTAGGTGGTACGATAACGGGAGAAGGTGGCGGTGAACATGACACGGTAGCTGAAGTCACCAATCTGGTTGCGGTGATACAGGCTCAGGTCGATACCCACGTTCTGGCTCTTGTCCAGGTTGAGCTTGGGCAGAGAGATACCGTAGAAGTCGGGAACGGTAGCGGTGGAGGCGGCGGCAATGCCGGAAGTGTTTCTCCAGAACCAGTCGATGGTACCGCCGAAGAGGCCGCGCCAGGCTTCGAAGTCAATACCGAAGTCCATCATGCGGACACGGGTCCAGGAAAGGATGGTTTCGGGCGTGGAGTGGCTGGCGTAACCGTTGAGGACCTTACCGTCGTCAAATACATAGGTAGCATCCTTGGCGTAACCGGGCAGATAGCCATAGGCAGAACCCTGGGCCTGACCGGTCATACCGTCGCTCCAACGGAGCTTGAAGTTGTTCACAAACGGGAGGATCTTCTTGAAGAACTTCTCTTCGGAAACTCTCCAACCAAGGGAATAGGACGGGAACAGACCCCAGCGGTGACCGGGAGCATACAGATAGGAACCGTCGTAGCGGCCCATCAGTTCCACGAGGTACTTACCCTTATAATCATAGTTGACACGGGCAATGTAACCGGCGGCGGCAGAGGAAGAACGGGAACCGCTGTTGGTAGCGGTGGTCTTGTCGCCCTGGTCCACGGTGTCGTGGGTGTAGAAATCGCCAAATTCGCGGGCTGCATTGAGAGAGCGGATGGTATTGATGGTGGTCTCGGCGGCCAGCGTAGCGTTCAGATGGTGATCACGGGCAAACGTCTTGTTGTAGTTGGCCTGGATACGACCATAATATTTAAGGTACTGGTTCCAGGTCTCGGAGTAGGCCGGCGTATCCTTGTTGTCCTGCTTGTACTCATCGGTTCTGTAGTCATATAGGTGGATGGGCTTGATGAGGTGGCTCTTCTTTCTCTCCACCACGTCAAAGGCAGCGGAAGCCTGGAGGGTGAGGCCCTTGAGGAAAGGAGCTTCATACTTGAGATCCAGGTTATTGCGCATAGTAATGTCGCGGTCCTTGTCGGTACCGGCCACTTCGGGATCCAGCAGGGCTACGATGTTACGCTTGCCGTTGAGGGACCAGTGGTCGGGGTTGTTGAGCGGGTGCATAGGGATGGTACGGTCGGCGTCCAGCACATAGTGCAGGGCGTTCTGTACGGTGTTACCCCAAGGCAGAGACTGGGTCACAAAGTTAATGGAGGCCTGATAGCTCACAGACATATACTGGGAGAGCTTGGAAGTGAAGTTACCGGTAAAGCCGTAACGGTTCCAGTCTCCGTTGTCGGAGCGGTAGATGGCGTCCTGCTTGTTGAGGTTGGCGCTCAGGTAGTACTGGGTCTGCTGGGAACCACCGCGGACAGACAGGTTGTGCACCTGGGAGAAGGTGTGGCTCTTGTAAACAGCGTCAAAGTAGCTGAAGTCCACATAACCGGGATCTCCGTTGCGATAGTGCTCAATGAGCTCGTCGGAATAGAGGACCGTCTTGCGGGAGTTACGATAAATTTCGTTGGTCATCTCCAGGAAAGTAGCCACGTCCGTTTCTTTGGGAAGGGCGGTAGGAACACCGATGGTGAGGGTGTTGGAATAGGAGATGCTGGGTTTACCCACCTGTCCTTTCTTGGTGGTTACCAGGATAACACCGTTCTGGGCACCCAGACCATAGATAGAGGCCGAAGCGTCCTTGAGGACGGTGATGGATTCAATGTCTTCGGGGTTGAGCTCGCCCAGGGCGGCGGTAGAGGAAGAGTTGTCTTCTACCCAGCCATAATAGGCACGGCTCTTGGACTGGCGGGCCACACCGTCAATAATCACGAGAGGGGCGCCGTAACCACGGAGGCTGAACTCCTGGTCAAACCAGCCCACGTTACCGGAACCCTGACGGATCTGCAGGCCGGGGACCTTACCCTGGAGGGAAGATACCAGGTCGCTCTGCTTGGTAGCGGTAATGTCATCGGATTGGATGTTGGTGATAGCACTGGTGAGGGAAGCCTTCTTCTGGGTACCATAACCCACGACGACGGTTTCTTCCAGTTCGGTCGATTCTTCCTGAAGCGTAATATTCATAGAGGAAGAAGTAACCTTAACACGCAGGGTTTCATAACCCATGGCCGAAACCACAAGTTCTGCACCTGCCGGAACGGTAATGGTAAAGTTTCCGTCTACATCGCACGCAGCTCCGTTGGTGGTGCCGGCCTGCATAACGGCGGCGCCAATCACGGGCTGTTTCTCGGAATCCAGAACTTTACCCTTCACCGTAAGATTTTGGGCCCACGCGAGCTGCGTAAAGAGCAAAGCTCCGCACAGCAACGTGGCAAGCCGCTTGAGTTGGTTGGTAAGTCTCATAATCTAACGATTGATGAAAGGTTGATAATTGGATTAGTGTTATAAGGTATAATAAACCTGTTGCAAAGTTACGGAGTATGCCTCCAAACGACCCTTCCGGGCCGACACGATTGTATGCGAGATGTTCAACAATACAACCGAATCGTCGTCAAATTATGCAGAATGTTTTTTTGTGGCTATCTTTGACCCCGGATTTGCGCGTCTGCTATGAAAAAAACACTCCTTTCCTTCTTATTGCTTGGAACCGCCCTGGTTTCCTATGCCGCCATTGAAAGACAACCCGTTCAGAACCAGTTGTCCAATTCTACGGTCAACGCCCTCACATTTGCCCCGGACGGACATCTGTGGATTGGCACCGTCCGCGGTCTCAACCGCTACAACGGGAGCAATTTCAAGGTATATAGCCAGCATGCACGCCTGACAGACGACAATATCTCGTCCCTGTGCCCGGACACCGAAGGGCGTATCTGGATTGGAACCGGCTCCGGAATAGCCATGCTTCGGGACGGACAGATAGACACCACCGTGCGCGTACCGGCAGGGAGAATCTTCCGAATGGTTTCCCTGGACAAAAACCAGCTGCTGCTCTCAACGCGCGGAAGATTACAGCTGATGGATAAGGAAACGCACGAATGCCGTACCATCTTTCAAGATACTCGCATTGCGTATAACACCTTCTACAGAAGCACCGGAGGCTATATTTGGATCAATCACCTGACCCGGCCCAACATTACCGTCCTGGACCCATCCTATAGAATAACGCGGGAGATCTCCCTTCCTGGCGTAGAGATCCGGCAAACTTTCTGCGAAAACGACGGAACCGTTTATGTCTGTACCAGTAACGGTCTTCTGCATTTCAGCGGTTCCGGCTCTTCCCTGCCGGTCCCCCAACCTCTGGCGCGCCTGTGCGACAAACGGAACGTCATCTTCATTACCCATCCCTATGAGAGCGAAGACTGGATTCTAGGAATAGAAGGAGTGGGTTTTTTCCAGATTGCCGAAGGAGAAGAACCCCGGCACATCTTTAACCAGGACCATCTGGATGGCGTGCATAACTGCCGTGTAGCCGTTTCTCCGGACAACCTCTGGATCAGCCGCAACTATCAGGGCCTGGACAACAAATACCTCCCGGAACAGCAAATCTACATTCCCGTTCCCAACCGCTACCCGCAGGAGGCCCTCAACAAGATGTACACCCTGGGAGAAAAAGAGCTCCTGGTAGCTACCAACAAGGCCCTCTACCATTATAATCAGGAGAGGCGGGAAGTCCTTCCCCTGCCCGCCCAGGAGATTAACGGCAATGGTCTCATTGGAGAAACCATGCTGGACCGCCGCGGTCAGCTCTGGATGGTATATAGCGTAAACGAACTCCGCTGCTACAGAAAAGAGAACGACCGCATGGTCATCACTTTTCGCTGCCCTGTACAAGGAGGCGCCTGCATGTGGGACGACGCAGACGGCACCGTTCACCTCCTGCAGCCTGACGGCATCCTCAATGTGGATCCTCAGCAGCATATAAGCTACACTCGCATTGAAGAAATCCCCACCTTCTGGTACAGTGACCAGATATACACCGGAGAACCATACTTCTTGACCAATTCCGGCATCTGGTTCCTCAAGGGGAATCAATTTGAGCAGCTGGACATCCCCATCCATGACCCTTCGGCCTTTTATGTGAGTCCGGATGGAGATTACTGGATTGGGACGCGGCACAACGGTCTTTTCCGGTACACCCCTTCTACCAAGGAGCTCCGTCCCTACCCTTACGGAAACGCCCAGGCCGACCCAGACATCCTGTCTATCGCCGGTACCCCGGACGGTCATATCTGGATTTGCTGCAGAACGGAAGTAAGCCGCATCTCCCCCAGCGGAGAGAACGCCATCAACTACCAGGCGGCTCTCAACCTCAACGGTTCCTTCGCCAGCAACAACAACGCCATCCTCCCGGACGGAACGGCCTTCTTCGGCAACATCTACCAGATCATCTCCTTCCGGGAAATGCAGGAAGACAAGGCCATCCACAACATTCCCCTCTCGTTGGAAGGCCTCATCGTCAATGGCGTGCACCTGATGGAGAATCTCCCGGAGACGCTGGTGCTCAGCCACAACCAAAACCAGCTGAGTTTTTATTTCTCCGGCCTCAACTTCAATCCGGCCCTCCACCCCGTGTACCAGTACCGCCTGGAAGGCTACGATAGGGAATGGCTTTCGGCCGATGATAATCTCCGCGCCGGTTATTCCGGCCTTTTCCCCGGTAAATACACCTTCCGCGTACGCGTGCAGCAGCCCGGAGGCACCTGGAGTCCGGAGGAACTGGTTCAGGTGATCCGTATCAAGCCCTCTCCCCTGCTTTCGGCCCCTATGCTCATCCTTTATGCCGTGCTGGTACTGGGTGCTATCTTCTTCATTCTCCAGCAGTTTGTGCGACTCAAGATGAACCGGGAGCGCCTGGCCCTTTCTGAGCAGGAAAGTCTGCTGGCCCAGCAGATGAGCCAGGAAAGAACTACTTTCTTCACCAATGTATCGCACGAGTTCCGTACCCCGCTGGCCCTTATCTGGGGCCCTGTGCGGGAACTCAGCGCATCCGGCACCCTGGGAGAGAAGGAGAAAAAGATGATTTCCATAGTGGAGCGCAATGCCCAGCGTATGATCCGCCTTACAGACCAGCTGCTGCTGTTTAACCAGTCGGCCGCCAACCGGGACATGCTCTCCGTCATGCAGATAGACCTGGCCCGCCTCCTGCGAAAGATGCTGGAGAACTTCGAGTATATGTTCAGGGACAAGAACCTGAGCGTCCAGATGGACATCCCCAGCGAGCTGGCCGCCTACTGCGACCGCGAGAAAGTGGAAAAGATAGTCTTCAACCTCCTAAGCAACGCCATCAAATATACCCCCGAGCACGGCCAGATCAAGTTAAGCCTCCATCAGGCCGAAGGAAATGTGGTCATTGAAGTGGCCGATACAGGCATTGGCATTGCCCCGGATAAGCTGGAGCGCATCTTCGACCGCTACGAGCGCCTGGGAGAGAAGGTAGACAACGCCCTGCCCACCGGCTTTGGCATCGGCCTCAACTATGCCCGTCACCTGGCCCAACTGCACAAAGGCGAGCTTTCGGCCCGTACCAATGACCCGCTGGGAACCATCTTCACCTTCAGCTTCCCCGCCGGAAAGGAGGCCTACGCTTCCGATATCATCTGGGAAGAGGAAGAAAACGGGGACCAGCAGCCTGTGGCCGAGAATGGAGAGACCTTTGATGAAGCCTCCGTGAATATCCTGGTGGTAGAAGACAACCCCGACATGCAGGACTACATCCGCTCCTTCCTGTCTCCCAAGTATAAGGTTGCGGTGGCCGGCGACGGCGAAGAGGCTTGGAAGGTCATCCGCATTTCGGCCCCCGACCTCATTGTGAGCGACGTTATGATGCCGTACAAAGACGGCTACACCCTTTGCAAGGAGATCAAGAACGATGTCGAGTACTGCCACCTCCCTTTTATTCTCCTCACCGCCAAGGCCGATATGGAAAACCAGATCCACGGCCTCAAACTGGGAGCGGACGCCTACATTGCCAAACCCTTTGACCCGCAGCTGTTCACCACCACGGTGCAGAACCTCCTCACGAACCGGCAGCGGATGCAGCATATCCTGAGCGAGAGTCCGGAGGCCATAGCCGAAGCCCCGCTTAATGCCCACGACAAGGCCTTCCTGGAGAAGCTCAACGCCCTCATCCAGGAACATCTCTCGGAGGAAGATTTCAATGTAACTACACTGTCCCTGGAACTGGGAATGAGCCGTACCAGCCTCTTCGCCAAGACCAAGGTACTGCTGGGTCAGAGCCCCCAGAGCTATCTTCTGAACTGCCGCCTCAACAAGGCCAAAGAGCTGCTCAAAGAAGGGGAACTCAATATCAGCGAAGTAGCTTATCGCGTGGGCTTCGCCACTTTGACGGGCTTCTCCCGCAGCTTCAAGAACAAGTTCGGAATCCCCCCTAGCGAGGTGTAGTAGTATTTGCACGTAAAAAGCGACCGGTCGCTCATGCAACCGGTCGCTAATTGAACCATAGTCCTAAGCTTTACTCAGACCACTTGTACTCCTCGATTTTGGAGAAGTCAGCGCTGGCTTTGTAGATAGGAGAGAAGTTATAAGCCTTCTGGGAATTATAACCATTGCCTTCTGCTTCAGCCGCAATACGGAAGTAGCGAATCTGGTCATACTTGAACAGATCAGGATTCTTGGCGGCATCAATCTCAAGGGTAACCACCTCACCAGGCTGGCAAGCAGGGAATACCATGGTGCCCCAGGAGCCACCTTCTCTCTTAGCGCCGGGATCATCCGCAGCCATGTTAAACACGGTAGCGCCCACAAAGAGCTGCGTGTTGGCGGCGAAGCGAACATTCATGATGGCGTTAGCCTTGGAACGATCCGTCAGTTCCACCTTAAAGGTAGCCTTAACCTTCTTAGCGGCGGCGTCGTAGGTGATCACAGGATCAACAATGCGGCAGAAAGGAGTGGTCTTAAGGTCAACCTCATTATCACCCTTCTTAAGAGTCATCACCTGATCATTCTCATAGCAAGGGAGCTCTTTCATGATTACCTTGTAGTCAGCGGCAAAAACCAGATTGTTCCGGTAGCGTCCATCAAAGCGGATGAACCAGCGCTGGTCTTCATAAACCTCAACGCCATCTTTGTTCTTCCAGCCCAATTCGTTGACAATGAGAGAGCCTTTGGAAACGGTGATCACAGGGAAAGTCCAGGTGCTCCAGTCTACATTGGCCCAGTCAATTTCCTGGGAGAACGCAGCCTCAACACCAATCAGTTCACCAGTCTCAGCGTCTACCAGACGGCCGTGAACCTGGGCATTAGGCCCCTCGAAGTTATCCAACTTAAACATGCTGCAAGAAGCAACAGCGGTCACAGTCAGAATAACAGCTATAGTATTAAAAATCTTTTTCATTTCAGTCCTTATTTGTTATTAGGCTCAATCTTATTATTCACGTAGTTCGGAATAGGTGCATAGTAATCCTCATCGTTGAAAGTGAGGGTCCCGGAGTAACCATCCCAAACCGAAGTGGCAGTAACGGGCAGGGAGCGGAGGAAAATCCACTGAGCCTTTGCACCGGAGAGATCCACCATGGGGATCAGCGTGAGTTTCTTACCCAAATTGCCTTCTTCTACATTGGTAGCCCTGTTGATGCTGAAGAAACCACGACGGCGATAAAGTACGTTGGACCACTTGTTCTCGAAGGGGAACTCAACCTTCCACTCGTGAAGAACAGCGTCAACGGAGAGTGCGACATCATCCTTGAAACCAGCACGGTGACGAACATCATTCAGGCACTTCGCGGCCAGGGTGGCATCACCCAAACCGGATTCGGCAACAGCCTCAGCGTAGGTAAGAAGAACCTCAGCATAGCGGATGTCATAGAAAGGAGACTGAACATACTGGTTGTCGCTCTTCTGATCCACATATTTACGGGGAGAGAAGCAGTAGGAGTTACGGTTGTTGGAGTTCTTATCAGTGAGAAGAGCCATAAATGCAGAGTTCTCACCGGCAGGGCCACCGTAAGGATAGTACGTTACGCCGTCCTTCTCAACACCCACATTACCGCTACCGGCCGTGTCGGAGTTAGGATAGACAGAAACCGTACCGTCGGGCTTCACCATACCGCCTTCCATATAAACTATGGTGTTACGGAAGGTTGTACCGGGATACATGACCCAAGCCTGGAAACGGGCATCCTTGAGCAGGAAAGGCTCCTGGACGGAATCGTAGTGCTTCATGTTGGCCACTTGGGCAGCGGTGAACTCAGTCTGGGGATACGTATAGTAGTAACCCTCATTACCGGACACCGTCGTAGCGATGGTACCCTTCTTGTGATTACGGGTAGTGGCATTATCATAGTAATCATACTCATCTGCCAGGTTCAAGGTAGCTGCATAGTTGGCAGCACCCGTGCCGGTATAACCCTTTGCAAACTGGTTGGGGACCCATTTTTCAGTACCATTCGTCGTCTTGGAATCACCAGTCTTGTAGGAGCGGCCAAACAGGCCTTCCTCAGTCTTGTATTCCTGGAAGAGATCCGTAAGATTATTGATGGCGCTGGCGATATCGGAAGGATTCTCACCATACAGTCTATACTTTCCGGACTTGATTACTTTTTCAGCAGCGACGATAGCTTTCTGATAGTAAGCATCGGCATAGGATTTTTCCATGTAGGTGAGCTTCTTGGAAACAGCCACATAGTTGGGATTGATAGCAGCACGATCCCAATACTTACTCTCAGATGCAGCCCATAAGGCAGCGCGGGCCATCATGGCCAGAGCCGTATACTTATTGGCACGCATTTCCTGAACCTGAACCTCAGGAAGGAGGTCAGCGGCCTGCTCAAACTGCTCCAGAACCCAATCCCAAGTTTCCTTTTCAGTGGAACGGGGAACATAAAGCTTGTCGTTATCCACACCATAGTACTTATCCAGAGATTCCGTTACAATGGGAATACCACCGTGGGTACGGACATTGGCAAAATAGTAGCAGGCTCTGATGAACAGGCCCTCGCCTTTATAGGCTTCGCGGGCGCTTTCATCCAGGATGCCTTTCTCGTAGCTCTCATCAACAGCTTCCAGGAACTTATTGACAGCGCGAACGCTCCTGTAGTCCCAGAAACCGGGAGTCGTGTTTTTATAATCCGGATTCTCACGTGCACCATTACCAAACATCTGATACTTGTCATTATCAGTCATGCTGGTACCGGGAAGACTTGAATACAGATTGGCAAGGAGTGCCAGAAGACCATTCTCGGACTGAAGCAGGTCATCAGCTGCAACCTTGCTCAAGTCACCTTCCATAGAATCAAAGAACTTGTCGCAGGAAGTGAATCCAAGGGTAAGTCCGGCAATCAGGATATATTTGAATATCTTTTTCATTTTCTTGCAGGATTAGAAGTTGAGGTTGAAGCCGAAGCTATAAGTCTTGTTGATCTGGAATTCACCACCGGCGCGGCCGCTGTCATTGGACTCAGGATCAACATATCTCAAAAGCTTATTGCTTATAGTGAGGAGGTTACCACCGTTGAAGAATACACGGGCGCTCTTGATGCCCACCTTCTTGAGGAATTTAGGGCTGAAGCGATAACCAAGTTCAATGGTCTTCAGACGGAGATAAGTAGCATTCACGTAGTTGTAGGGCTGGTTGCTGCCATAGGAGGGGCTGTCATAGGAACCCACCTGGGCAACACGCACCAGAGCCGGCCAATAACCGGCCACCCACTCGGTGGAAGGATCCCAAGGATCATCACCGTAGTTGGCCACGTGGTAGCAATCGGTATAGTGAGAAGGCAGATAGTTGAGTTTACCGTAACCGGCATATGCGCTCAAGCCATAGCCCTTGTACTTCATAGTAGCACCGTTAAAAATGAGGTTGAAGTCAAAGTTCTTGTAGCTACCGCTGAAGGTAAGGCCAAACTGGAGCGGCGGGTTTCCGGAACCCCAAGTGTAGTAAACATCTTCGCCGTCAATATAGCCGTTGCCATTGCGGTCTTCCAGCATATACTGACCCACGATGAGGCCACGGTTACCCTTCTTGGTACCATCGGTTGTATAAAGGACCTCGCTGGCGTTGGCCTGATCCACAGACTGGAAACGACCTCCGGTCCAGTGATAGGTGCTACCACCCATGTAACCGTTCCAACGGTTCAGATTGCAGTTCTTCCAATAGTCCATGGAAGAAGTGTAGACGCGGGTATTTTCGCTCTCGATATAAGTATTACGAGAACGGGAGAAGGTAGCAGTACCCTGGATACGGTAAGAGAAGTTGCCCACGCTGTTGCGGTGGTACAGGCTCAGTTCCAGACCCTGGGTCTCGCTGCGGTTCAGGTTCTCCTGAGGAAGGGTTACAGCATAGAAGTCAGGCAAAGAAGCGTCGCGGGTGGCAGCAGTGCCAATCATCTCACGCTTGAACCAGTCAAAGGTACCGCCGAACTTACCCTGCCACATTTCCCAGTCCACACCAAAGTCCATCATGCGGACCTTGGCCCAGGTAAGGAGGGTGTTGGCCACCTGGCTGTTGGCATAGCCAGTGGTGGAAGCGCCATCCGAGAATACCCAGGAACCGCTAGCAGTGTAGCCATTGATATAGGCATAGGCAGAGCCCTGAGGAGCGCCGGTAAAACCGTCGGACCAACGGAACTTGAGGTTGTTCACAAACGGCAGGATGTTCTTGAAGAATTTTTCTTCAGAGATACGCCAACCCAGGGAGTAGGACGGGAACAGGCTCCAACGCTTGCCTCTCTGGAACATGTAGTTACCATCGTAACGGCCCATCAGTTCCACAAGGTACTTGCCCTTGTAATTGTAATTGAGACGGGCGATGTAACCGGCCGTGCGGCTGGAAGAACGGGTACCCTGGTTCTCAGAACGGGAAGAAAGGCCCTGGTTGATCACATCGTGAGTATAAAGGTAGTGACTACCGTCGGGACCATAATAGCGGGATGCGCCAATCATGGCGTTGGTGATGCTGGTCAGTTCTGCGCCCACCATGGCGGACACATTGTGTGCACCGGCAAACTGGCGGTTGTACAAAGCCTGGAAACGGCCATACACGCGGGAGTTGTCATTCCACATCTCGGCGTACTGGGTTTCCTGACGGGTCTCAAGCTGATCAGAAGTCATGTCCGTATAATAATCATACAGCTTCATCTTCTTAACGAGAGTGCGCTGCTTGCTACGGCCAAAGTCATAAGCTCCGGTGATCTGGAACTGCAGACCTTTCAGGAAAGGAGCGTCATAAGTCAGATCAACGGTGTTGGAGAAGTCCTTACGGTCGGTCTTGGTGTAACCGGAAGCATCGGTATCGAGGAGGGCAACAGGGTTCGTGTGCTCTTCCACGTCAGAATAATGCTGAGGGTTATCCTTGGTATGAACACCCACCATAGGATTGGACTGATAGATATAATAGAAGATATTCCAGTCCATATCAAAGTCACCCATACCCATGTTGGTACTCTGGCGGACACTGGTGGTGTAACGCAAGGTCAGGTTGGGATGGAGTTTGACAGAAACGTTGCCATTGAAGCCGTAACGCTTGTAACCATAGGCGTCACCCTTCAGGATAGGGTTATCGTCGGCATAGTTGGCACCGAAATAGTAGTTAACCGTTTCCGTACCGCCGGTGATGGAAATATTGTACAGCTGGTTCACAGCAACCTTCTTATACACCTGATTGTACCAGTCGGTATAAACCGTATCATAGGTCTTGCCGCTAACGGGATCCGTATAGGAAGGAAGACCTTTTTCGTATGCCTCAATCTGGACATCCGAGAAACGGTGTGCCATATTGGCAACGTCAGACATGGCATTCTCCCACTTCATGAAAGAAGTCCAGCTTTCAACGTCACGGGGAACAACCGGGGAAGCCAGGGAAACATTGGCGGAGAAGTTGATGGAAGGCTTTCTTACCTGTCCCTTCTTGGTGGTGATGAGGATCACACCATTCTGGGCGCCCAGACCATAGATGGTAGCAGAAGCGTCCTTCAAGACAGAGATGCTCTCAATGTCTTCGGGATTCAGCTCCTGAAGAACGGACATGTCCGTATAGGTCTCAAGAGCATTGGGGTTAGTGTTGTAAGAGGTAGATTTACGGGTACGGGTTGTGCTGCGGACCACACCGTCAACAACGATCATAGGAGTACCAAAGCCACGGAGGTTGATCTCGGAGGCAAAGGCACCGGGCTTGCCGCTGTTCTGGGTAATGAGGAGACCCGGAATCTTACCCTGGAGGGCAGCCACGCCGTCAGCCGTCTTGGTAGCGGCAATATCCTCTGCGCGGATCTGGGTAATAGCACCCGTAAGGGATTCCTTCTTCTGGACGCCGTAACCTACGACTACGGTCTCGTTCAGGAGCTCGGAGTCTTCAACCAGGATAACATTCATCTTGGCAGATGCCCTGAGCGTACGGGTTTCAAAACCGATGGAAGAGAACTCGAGGATGGCACCCTCGGGAACGGTGAGTTCGAAGCGACCGTCAACGTCGGTGGCAGTACCAGTGGTAGTACCCTGCTGCAATACTGATGCACCGACAATCGGTTCCTTCTGCGCATCTGTGACCGTACCGGTCACCTTGATGGTGTTCTGCGCTAACAACGCCGTGGCACTAAGGAACATTCCCAGTACCAGAGACGTTGCACGCATGAGCAAATTGCTTTTTCTCATGTTGGTTAGTTATTAAGTTTGGTAGTAAATGCTACTTGAAGAGCTTCTGGGCGAAGGTGTTCAGGTACAGACGCCAGTTGGCCCATACGTGACCACCGTCAGATACGAAGTACTCGTGCTCCAGGCCCTGCTCGGTGAGCTTCTTGTGCATATCCTCGGCACCCTGGAACAGGAAGTCGGTGTTACCGCAGGCCAGGAAGTAGAGCTTTACGCCAGCCTTCTTGAGGGTTGCGATCTGCTCGGGGGTAGCGGAACCGGCAGCGGACAGGGGGCAGATGTAGTCAAACATCTCAGGATAGAGGATGGAAGCGGAAATGGTGTGACCGCCACCCATCGAAAGACCGGCGATAGCACGGGAAGAGGGCTTGGCAACAGCGCGGAAGTTCTTCTCGATGAAGGGAACGATTTCCTCGCAGAGGCTGCGGACATAACCGTTCATGAGTTTGCTGCGCTCGGCCTCGCTCATGTTCTGGAGGGCGTTGCGGTCCCAGTTCATCTGCTTCTCGGGGATGTTGAGGGTGCGGGCGGCAGCCTGGTTGGCGTTACCGTTGGGCATCACAACAATCATAGGCTCGGCCAGGCCCTTTTCAATGAGGTTGTCCAGGATCTGGGCGGCACGTCCCATGGAGCTCCAGGCTTCTTCGTCACCACCGGCGCCGTGCAGGAGGTAAAGCACAGGATATTTCTTCTTGGGGTTGTTCTCGTAGCCGTAAGGAGTGTAAACGGTCAGACGACGGTCCATGCCCAGAATCTCACTGTGATACCAGGGATGGCTCACGGTACCGTGCTGGAGCTTGGCCTCACCGTAGTTTTCCGTACGCTCGCCGGGGACGAGGAGCATGGGGAGGAAACGGGTGCCGTCACGCTGAACGAGGATGTTCTGAGGATCGTTGACGTTTACACCATCTACTACAAAGTTATAGGTGTAGATTTCCGGAGAGGGCAGAGGGATCTGCACGGACCAGACGTTGTTTTCTCCACGTTTCATGTCGATGGTGCCCGTCCAGGGGTTCTCCATCCACGAGCCGCTGAGCTTAACAACGGTAGCGTAGTCTGCCTTGAGACGGAAGGTCACGCTGTCGTTCTTAATCTCGGGGGAAACGATGGGTTTCATGCCCCGGCCAAAAGAGAAATTGGCCAGTTCTTGTGCCTGCATGCTACCGGCAACAACCAGGCAGATGGCAAGCGAGGAAAGGATACGTTTCATTAGATGATTTAATTATTTGGTTGGTTAAATTAGTGTCTAATTATTGATGCAAATGTAAAAACAATAAAAATGGAACACATTCTCACTTGTTCAAATGTTTTTCTAATCTATTTTTCCAGTTTACTTTCAATGTTTATTTTCAAAGTACACGGCCAGGCCTGCCACTCGGGCATCCCTTCGGCCTGGGGCTTTCCGTCCTTGGCAAAAGAGGTCCAGAGGGCACTCACGCGGTGGCCCAGCTCAACGGCGTCCTCTCCCCCGCCGGTAAAAGTGCGGTGCAGGAGCACGTTGTCAAAGACAAACGGGATTTCGATGCAGTGCGTGCTGCCCAGGGCTCCGTCCAGCACCGGGGACTCCCAGGTGAACTGATAGAAGTACACGGGAGCGCAGCCGGCGGCCGTACGGTCGGCAGCCTGCTTGAGGGCCAGGGGCTTGAAAATGGGGTCTTCCCGGTCCCGGGTAAATTCATGGTATACCGTGCCGATGATCACGGGCACATCTTTGGAAACCGCCAGGCCCTCCGAAGAAGAAGGCTGGGCCGGGATATCCTCACCGTCCACCACCGGGCACTGGCCAAAGAGCAGCTGGTCCAGGATGCTCTCCGGCAGGGCGCCGTCCTGGCGGGCTTCGGCCGTTACGTCCTCAACGGCCTTGCGGTAGGCCGCATACAGATTTTCGTAAGGGAGGGATGCAATCTCGTCAATCTTGGCGGGAGAAATGCCCAGGTTGGCCACCGTGGCGGCGCCAATGCGACGGGAATACTTGGGGCTCATGAGGTTGGTGATGGAGCCGCTCTGCACAATGGCCTTGTGGAAGAGGCCCTTGGCGGCCGGCATGGCCATGAGGGTACTCACCTTTCCGCCACCGCCACTCTGACCGAAGAGGGTCACGTTGGAGGGGTCTCCACCGAAGTTGGCGATATTCTTCTTAACCCATTCCAGGGCTTTGACAATATCCAGCATACCCACATTCCCGGAATGGGCGTATTTGGCACCATAACCGCTCAGGTCCAGGAAGCCCAGGGCATTGAGCCGGTGGTTCAGGGAAACCACCACCACGCCGTGGTCACGGGCCAGGTTGGTGCCGTCATAGCCGGCCTGTTCCTGCGATGAGCCCTCGCGGAAGCCGCCGCCGTGCAGCCATACCATCACGGGCATCTTCCCTCCTGCCTTAATCTGGGTGGTCCACACATTCAGGCGCAGGCAGTCTTCGTCCGCGTAGCCGTCGTCCCAGTGCATGGTGAAGGCCTGGTTGTCATCTCTCCAACCGGCACGGTCCGGATGGGGGCTCACCGGGCCGTAGGAACGGCTGGCGCGCACTTCTTTCCAGGGCTCCGGGTCCACCGGGGGCATAAACCTATTGGCCTTTCCATAAGGAATACCTTTATATATATACACGCCATTGTCTATATAACCGGCGATAGGGCCGGAGGCAATGGTAACCGTGCTCATTTTGGCCGATGTCTCCAGGCTGGACATGTACTCCACTTTCCCGTTGCGGGGGGAATTCCCGCAGGAAACCAAGATGGCCAGGGAGGCAAGTAACAGAAGGGTTGGTCTTAGGTTCGGTGTCATAATGTGTGGGTTATTTCACAGCACAAAGTTCAAAAAAACGAAACATACAAGCTTTTTCGCATTTTCAAATGTTTTTTCAACTGTTCAAAATAGTTATATTTGCCCTATGAAACGAAAACTGACAGCCCTGGCGCTGGGCTTTCTTGCCCTTAGCGCCTGCCATTATAACGGAGGAGAAGTCCCCGTACCCACCGAAGGCAGCATCCTGGTGTCCAACCGCCTGTCCAACCAGCGCGTCAACTGCATCATAGAAGATGCGGGCGGCCTTATCTGGATGGGCACCCAGCGCGGCCTCAACTGCTTTGACAGCCACGAATTCATCCAGTTCTTCTGCACGGACGACACCCTGGGCCTGCCGGACAACCAGATCTACGCCCTCCATTCCGCCTCCAACGGCACCGTATGGGTAACAGCCGTAGGCGGTGCCGCCGTTTCCACCCAGCAGGGAGTGTTTGTGCGCGTTCCCATCGAGGATGCCAACATCAACCTCAACCAGATCATGGAGACCCACAGCGGCAAACTGCTCTTCTCCAACGGCAACAACCTCCTTACCTATTCGGAAAAACAGAACGTCATCCGCCCGGCCATCCGGGGCATGAACGCCTTCGGGGCACAATCCGTTTGCCTGGATGCCCAGGACCGCCTCTGGGTCATCACCGCCGGCGGCTGGGCCCTCAGCTGCTACAGCGCAGAGGACTATTCCCTCCTGAGCACCACCCGCATCCCCTTCCAGGCCTACCACATAGCAGACGCCAAAGACGGCACCATATGGCTGTCCGGAATGGGCAGTCTGGGCGTGTTAAGGGCCGAAGACGCCACCTGGCAACCCCTCCCCTCTTCCATCCAGGCCGAAAAGCGCCTGATGGGAGGAGATATCGACCAACTGTATGCCCTGGACTCCGGCAACATGCTGCTGGGCACCATCGGCCATGGCTTTTTCCTCTATCAGAAAAACCTGGACCGCGTCCTCTACCAGACAGAAGATGATTTCCCGTACGAGATTCCCAACGCAGAAATCCGTACCCTCTTCCGTGACAGCCGGGAGAACCTCTGGATGGGCACCACGGACAAGGGTTACAGCGTATCCTACCATACCAAGAACCTGTTCAGCAGCAACAAGCCTCTGGTCAAGGAGTTCGAGGACAAGACCGTCACCGCCCTCTGCCCGGACCAGGACGGCAACCTCTGGATCAGCACCCTCATGGACGGCCTCTGGCGCTACGACCTGGAAACCCGCAAACTGGAACAGATTCCCCTGGAGCCCTTTATCCAGGACAACAGCCTGGGTTACATCCGCGTCAGCCGCGTCTTCTGTGACACCGACGGAGACCTCTGGCTGGTTTTCACGGAGAAAATGCGCGTCCTCCGCTGCCGCTGGAACGGAAAACAACTGGTAACGGCCGATACGTTCTTCGCCTATTCTCCCATGTCCATCACCCAGGACGACCAGGGCTACATCTGGCTGGGCTGTTACAACCAGAACCTCATCCGCTACAATAAAAATACGCGCGAGACCAAATACGTAAGCCTGTCAGACCAGTGGACCTACGTACCGGACCTGGTAATGAAAGAGCCCGGCCGCCTCATCGCGGCCTGCTTCAACAGCCTTCCCATGGAGGTCAACACCTATACCCTGGATGTCAAGGACATTTCCATTACCGAGGAAGAATACAAAGACGCCGTGCGCCGCTCTGTGCTCATCCCCAACAAGCTGTTCAAGGACAGCACCGGAGACATCTGGCTGGGAACCATCACCAACGGCATCATCAAAAACGACTACCAGACCAACCACAAACATCCCGTGGAAGGTCTCCCCTGCCTGGACGTCACATCCATCGAAGAAGACCTCCAGGGCAACATCTGGGTCTCCACCATGGACGGCCTTGCCAAATACGACCGCACCAACGGCCGCTTCCGCTTCTATATGGAAGAAGACGGAACCGGCGGAGACCAGTACAGCGACCGCGCCTCCTGCATCCTGCCGGATGGGACCCTGGTCTTTGGCGGCACCCACGGCCTTACGTGGTTCCATCCCCTGGATGCTCCTGCCAAGCGCACCGTCCCGCTGGCTTTTGAGTACCTGAGCATCCACAACCAGATGGTCCAGCCCTGCGAAGGCGGTCCCATTGACAAGATTCTGTCCGCCAAACCGGACATCACCATCCGAAGCAACCACAATGCCTTCAGCATTACCTTCTGTGCCCTGGAATACAGTGACTTCGAGCAGGTGCGCTATGCCTACAAACTGGAGGGCTTTGACAAGGACTGGATCCGCATCAACACCCAGCACAGCGTATACTTCTCCAACCTGCCTCCGGGCAAATACAAGTTCCGCGTGCGCATAGCCAACGCCAGCCAGAGCATCACGCCCACGGAAGATTTCCTCAACATCCGCGTGCTGCCGCCGTGGTACCGCAGTGGCTGGGCCACCCTGCTCTGGTGCCTGCTGGGCCTCTTCCTGCTGGCTATAGCCTATACCTTCATCCGCCACGTACGCCGCGTACGCAAGGAAGCCGCCCGCCGCATCTGGCAGGTGCGCAGGGAAAGGGAGAAGGCCGAAGAAGCCGAAAAGGCAGAGAAAGAGCTCAACAAGATTCAGCAGAACTACTTTGCCAACGTGGCCCACGAGTTCCGCACTCCGCTCACCATGATTGCCGGTCCCGCCCAGCAGCTCTCGGACTCCGAGGCCATCCAGGGCCAGGACAAGAAACTCATCGACATCATCCGCCGCAACTCCACCTGGCTGCTCTCGCTGGTGAACCAGCTGTTGGATTTCAACCGCCTGGGCAACAGCAAACTGCAGATGAAGGTGGCCCAGATGGACATTGTCCAGCCCCTCAAGGATACGGCCGAACTCTTTGGCTTCAACGCCAAATCCAAGGGCATCGACCTTATCACCTACGGTCTGGAAGATCCCTTCACCATGTGGGTAGACGCCGACAAGGTCCAGAAGATGGTGATGAACCTGCTGTCCAACGCCCTCAAGTTCACCCCTTCGGGCGGCAAGGTCTCCCTTTCCTTCGACGTCCTCAGCCGGGCCGAAGCCGTCCGCCGCTTCCCGCTCACTCCGGCCGATCAGGACACCCAGTGGGCCTGCATCAGCGTAGCGGACAGCGGCCCCGGCATCCAGGAAGACCAGTTGGAAAAGATTTTCGAGCGCTTCTACCAGTCCGAAGCCGGCAAGCAGACCATGGGATCGGGCATCGGCCTGTATTATGCCCGCGCGCTGTGCACCCTGCATCACGGATACATCCGCGCCTGGAACCGTCCGGAAGGCGGCGCCCTCTTCTCCATGTGCCTGCCTGTGAGCGAAAGTTCCTACACGGAAGACGAGCGAGTGAGCCAGGCTCCCCTCCTCCAGACCCACGACCTGGCCCAGAGTATTGTGGAAGACAACCAGGAGGAAGAAGAGAACAAGAAGCACGTGGTGGTCATTGACGACGACATCGACATAGCCAACTACCTCAAGGTCATGCTCAAGCCGCACTACAAGGTAACCCTGTACTACGACGGCGAAAGCGCCCTTAAGGGCATGGCCGAAGACGCCCCCGACCTCATCATCTCCGACGTGGTGATGCCCGGCATGGACGGCTACGAGGTCTGCCGCCGCATCAAGGCAGACCTGCAGCTGAGCCACGTGCCCGTGGTGCTGGTTACCGCCAAGGTGGCCGTAGAAAGCCAGGTGGAAGGCCTGGACAAAGGGGCCGATGCCTATGTGACCAAGCCCTTCCAGCCCGCCTACCTCATGGCCCTCATCAAGTCCCTGCTGGAGAACCGCGAAAAGCTCCACCGCCAGCTGGGCAGCGCCACCTCCACGGAAGACATCGCCCCCGAGGCCCTGTCGCCGCGCGACGCCGCCTTCATGAAGGAACTATACTAGCTCATGGAAAAAGAACTGGACAATGCAGACCTGGACATTGTCCAGATTACCGAAAAGATGAAGATCTCCCGCACAAAGTTCTATTACAAGGTAAAGGGCTTAACCGGAGAGAACCCGTCCGTGTTCTTCAAGCGCTACAAGCTCAACCGCGCAGCCGACCTTCTCAAGGAAGGTAAGCACAACATGAGCGAGATAGCCTGGATGACCGGTTTCAACACCCTCTCCCACTTCTCCACCTCCTTCAAGAAACAGTTCGGAGTCCCGCCTTCCGAGTACGTAGGATAAAGTTTTATTCGTATCTTTGCATAGATATGGAATCTGTTTGGAAATCGCTCGGAAGCAAACTCAAGGAGGCGCTCATCTCGGTTATGCCGGTGAGCATCCTTGTGTTTGCGCTGTCGGTCACCCCGTGGGTAAACATCTCCCAAGACGAACTCTTTGTGTTTGTGGTAGGAGCCCTGCTGCTGGTACTGGGCATCGGCCTTTTCAATCTGGGGGCCGATATGGCCATGACGCCCATGGGCCAGTACATCGGCCAGGGACTCACCGCCTCCAAACGGCTGGGCGTTCTCCTGGGCGTGGGCTTTGTGATGGGTCTGCTGATCACCATCGCAGAACCGGACCTCTCCGTGCTGGCAGAGCAGGTGAAGGCCGTCATGGACGGAACCCTGCTCATCACCACCGTGGGAGTGGGCGTGGGCCTGCTGCTCATGCTGGGCGTTTTCAAGATTCTCTTCCACCTGGACCTCACCACGCTCCTGCTGTTCTTCTACATGGTCCTCTTCTGCCTGGCCGCCCTGCTCATAGACCGGGGCAAGGGCTCGCTGATGGCCATGTCCTTTGACTCCGGCGGCGTCACCACCGGCCCCATCACCGTGCCTTTCATCATGGCCCTGGGCGTGGGTATCGCCCTCACCGTGGGCGGTCGCAATGCCAGTGAAAACAGCTTCGGCCTCATTGCCCTGTGCTCGGTGGGCCCCATCCTGGCCGTGCTGGCCATCTCCCTCTTTACCAAGGGAGAACTCAACTACGTGATTCCGGACTACTCCATGGGCAACATCCTGTCCGAAGGCACCGGAGAGGTATTCAAGGACAAAGGCATCGACGTATGCCGGTCCCTGGGTCTGGTGGTAGTTTCCTTCTTTGTCCTGCAATTCCTGGTACTCAAGCTCCCCAAATCCAAGATCGTCCAGATCCTCTTCGGCATTGGGTATACCCTCATCGGCCTGGTCCTTTTCCTGGCGGCCGTGGAGATTGCCTTCATGCCCCTGGGCTTCCAGATCGGCACCCAGCTGTCGGCCCATCATCCCGCCATCATCATTGGTTTTGCCTTTATTATCGGTAATGTGGTGGTGCTGGCCGAGCCTGCCGTGCACGTGCTCAACAGCCAGGTGCAGGAGGTCACCGGAGGAGAGGTCTCCAAGCGCCAGATGATGATAGCCCTGTCCATCGGCGTGGGCGTTTCCATCGGCCTGTCTGTCCTGCGGGTCTATCTGGGTTTCTCGGTGCTGTATTACCTGATTCCCGGCTACATCCTTTCGCTGGGCCTGTCCTTCTTTGTACCCAAGCTGTACACGGCCATTGCCTTTGACTCCGGCGGTGTAGCCAGCGGTCCCCTCACCTCCAGCTTCATCCTTCCCATGGTCATTGGCGTATGCGCCACCATGCAGGGAGAGAGCGCCGTGCTGGACTTTGCCTTTGGCGTGGTGGCCATGGTGGCCATGACACCCCTCATCACCATCCAGAGCCTGGGCTTCAAGTCCGTGGTAGCCGTGCGCAGACGCAGCTACCTGGCCATGCGCCGCATCCTGGAAGCCGGAGACGACCAAATCATCTACTTCGACTAAGCTATGGCACAAACCAGAAATAAAGCCCCCATGAAACTGGAACTGCTGATGGCCATCGTCCACAACGAGAAGGCGGCCTACTATTCCAGCATCATCCAGTCTCACCAGGCCAACCTGCAGTTCTCCATGGCCGCCAAGGGCACCACGCACCTGGTCCTGAGCTACCTGGGCCTCACCGAGCAGCCCAAGACCCTGCTCATCAGTGTAGTCAGGGCCGATGAAGCCCCCAAGCTCATAGAACTGCTGGACGAAACCTTCAAAAAGGGAAAGAATTACAAAGGCGTTGCCTTTACCGTCAAACTCACCAGCGTAATAGGCACCCTGGTATACGGCTTTTTAGCCAACGATAAACGAACCGTCAAGGAGGAAGCATAATATGGCAGAAGTAACGACATTTGAACTGGTGGTCTGCATTGTCAATGCAGGATTCTCCCAGGTGGTAGTAGAAGCCGCCCGCAAGGCCGGTGCCCGGGGTGGCACCATCATCCGTGGCCGCGGATCGGCCAATCCGGAGGCCGAAGAATTCTTTGGCGTCACCATCCAGCCCGACAAGGAGATTGTCCTCACCCTGGTGCCCACCGACATCAAGGACGAGGTGCTCAGAACCATCTACCAGGAAAGCGGCCTCTCCAAGGAGGGCCAGGGCATAGCCTTCACCGTTCCCGTAGAACGGGCCACCGCCATCCGGACCGAATAGAACAAAAAACCCTGGCTGGAAGGCCAGGGTTTTTTATTCAGGTGTCTCTATTTAAATAAAGACATACTTGCAGACAAACAGGACCGCCAGCACCCACATGGTGATGGAGATATCCTTGAAGCGGCCGGCCAGGGCATGGCAGGCAACGTAAGTGATCACGCCAATGAGGATACCGTCGGAGATGCTGTAGGCCAGGGGCATCATCACAATGGTGATGAAAGCCGGGATGGCTTTGCAATAGTCGTCCCAGTGGATGCGCTTGATGGAAGGCATCATCATCACGCCCACGATGATGAGGGCGGGAGCGGTGGCAGCGCTGGGAATGGCCAGGAACAACGGGCTGAAGAACAGGGCCAGGGCAAAGCACACGGCGGTGGAAAGGGCGGTGAGACCGGTACGGCCACCTTCACCCACGCCAGCGGCGCTCTCTACATAAGTAGTGGTGGTGGAAGTACCCAGGCAGGCACCGGCCACGGTGGCGATGGAATCGGCCAGGAACATCTTCTCGGCGCCGGGGACGTTGTCGCGGGGACCGTCGTCCGGGATCAGGCCGGCGCCCTGGTGCACACCGATGATGGTGCCCATGGTGTCAAACATATCCACAAAGAGGAAGGTGAACACAATCACCAGCATGTCCAGGCTCAGGACATTGTGCCACTCAAACTGGCAGAAGATGGGAGCCACGGTGTCCGGCAGGGAAACAAAACCGTTGAACTTGGTAATGGCCTCGCCCGTTGCAGGATCTTTGATGAAAAGGCCGATGACGGTGGTGATGAGGATACCCCACAGCATACCGCCACGCACCTTGGCCATCACCAGGGCCGCCGTAACAAACAGGCCGATCATGCCCAGCAGGGCGGTGCCTTGGGTGATCTTGCCCAGACCCACCAGGGTGGAGTCGTTGTTCACGATGATACCGGCGTTCTGCATGCCAATGAACGCGATGAACAGGCCGATACCGGCGCCGATGGCTTTCTTCAGCGTGCCGGGGATGGCGTTCAGGAGCCAGCTGCGCACCTTGGTAACGGTGAGCACGATGAAGATGAGGCCTTCCAGGAGCACGGCCGTGAGGGCAAACTGCCAGGAATAACCCATACCCAAGCAAACGGTGTACACGAAGAAGGCGTTGAGGCCCATACCGGGGGCCAGGGCAAATGGCTTCTTGGCATACAGGGCCATGACCAGGGTACCCACAATGGCAGCCAGGGCGGTTGCGGTGAACACGCTGCCGGCCGGCATGCCCGGAAGGGCGCTGAAGATATTGGGGTTCACGGCCAGGATATATGCCATGGTGAGGAAAGTGGTCATGCCCGCCAGAATCTCTGTGCGGACATTGTTCACTTTGGAATCAAACCCAAAAAGTTTTTCAAACTTAGGCGACATAGTACTATGTTTAGATTAAATTAGAAGACCCACTTGATACCGGCGCAGGGACGTACCCAGAAGCCCAGGGAGGAGCCAAAGTCGTAGCTGAGTTCCACCTCACCGCCAATGTTGAGGTTGTTCACGCCAAAGTGCTGACCCACGTTGTACCAGAGCTGGGGCTCGGAGATGAACACCACATGGGAGAGCTGGGCGCTGGCCAGAGCACCGGCCTTGTCGTTATACAGCACATGGTCTTCCCACCAGAAATCGGCAAAGCCGCTGAAGCGGAGACCCTTGAGGCCGAAGAGATCCTGCATGCCCCAAACGAAGGTGAACTGCATGGGAACCTTGCTCACGCCCTGGAAGATCTTCTTGTAGAGTACCTTGAAGTTGAAGGTGTTGCGGAAGTCGGAGGAGTGCACAAAGTAGTCCACACCGGCCAGGAGAGCGTGGTTGATGTAATAGTTCTTGTAAACACCGCCATTGTACTCTACCTGCAGGCTGAAGCCGTTGAGAACGGGAACCTTCTGCCAGAAATTGAGGCAGCGGGCCACCTCTACATAAGTACCGGTGATGGCCTGAACGCCCTCATTGGACTTGTGGTTGAAGTCGTGGTCCACAAAGAAGAAGGTATTTCCCCAATTGTCATTGTAGAAACCCTCGATGGTGGTGGTAACCTGCTTGCGGTCGCTACCAAAATCGTAGAAAACCTGGATGTTGGTCTGGGCCTTGGCCAGCTGACCAAAGGCAAGCGTTGCAACGGCAACGGCAAGGATAGTTTTTTTGTTCATAATATAGGTTATGTTTACTTTCTGAGGGAAGGATTGATTTCAAAGTCCACGGCTTTGTCGCCGCCGTCGTTGGAGCCAAACTCGTAGTCCTTACCGGGCAGCACGGCGTTGAGGATCACGCCCACCAGGGCGGCTATGGCCAGGCCGCTGAGGGTGGTGAAGCCCACGGAGACGGCGTCATTGGCACCGTACTTGATACCGATGGCCAGCACCAGGATAAGAGCCATCACAATCACGTTGCGGCTCTTGGTAAAGTCTACCTGGTTTTCTACGATATTCCGAACACCCACGGCCGAAATCATACCGTACAGCACCAGGGAAACACCACCGATGGTAGCGGCGGGCATGCAGCTGATGAGGGCGCTGAACTTGGGGCAGAAACTGAGGATGATGGCAAAGCAGGCGGCCACGCGGATCACGAAGGGATCGTAGACCTTGGTGATGTTGAGAACGCCGGTGTTTTCGCCGTATGTGGTATTAGCGGGAGCGCCAAACAGGGAGGCCAGCATGGTGGCCAGGCCGTCACCCATGAGGGTGCGGTGCAGGCCCGGATCTTCCAGGTAATTGATACCGGTAGTGGAAGAGATGGCGCACATGTCTCCGATGTGCTCCATCACCGTGGCCAGGGAAATGGGAACGATGGCAATGATGGCGCTTACCACCAGACCCCAGTTGGGATTGACAAACACGTGGAAGGCCGTATTTTCCCACTTGAAGGGGACGCCCAACCATGCAGCGTCCTTGACAGCCGAGAAGTCACAAAGGCCAAAGCAGGCAGCCACCAGATAAGAGCCCAGCACACCCAGGAGGATGGGGATGATCTTGATCATCCGCTTGCCCCAGATGTTGCAGACGATGATGATGAAGATGGCCAGGATGGCAATCCACCAGTTCTGGTTGCAGTTCTGGATGGCGCTGCCGGAAAGGGTAAGGCCGATGGAGATGATGATGGGTCCCGTCACGATGGGAGGGAAGAAACGCATCACCTTCTTGGCGCCGTAGGCTGCAAACAGAGCCGCCAGGATGAAATAAATAATGCCTGCCGAGAATACTCCGATGCAGGCATAAGGCAATGATTCCGAGACGCTGAGTCCTTGGGCTTCACCCATGGAGACTATGGCTGCATAGCCACCCAGGAAAGCGAAGGACGAGCCCAGGAATGCCGGAACCTTCATCTTGGTTAAGAGGTGGAAAACGAGGGTGCCGATACCTGCGAACAGCAGGGTGGCGCTCATAGAGAGACCGGTAATCACCGGAACCAGAACAGTGGCTCCGAACATGGCGAACATGTGCTGGAGGCCGAGGGTAAGCACCTTGCCCTTACCAAGCTGGCGGGCGTCGTAGATAGCTTGCTGATTCTGAGTCATATAATATGGTTTGTAATAGATTTCCAACCACACTGGCCTATTATGACCGCACAAAGGTAGTTATTAAGAAATTTTATTACAAGCCATCCCCGGACTTTTTTCTAAACAAAGTTATGAACACTATCGGTCCACGTAGTAGCCCATGGCTACTTCGGCGCCGGTCTCTTCAAAGTACTTCTTCAGGCGGCGGGCGCTTTCCTCCTTGTCGTACATTTCCTCGTAGTCGTGGTGGTAGGAGGCGTCCGGGACCACGTTCACGTCAAAGCGGAGTTCGGCCATGCCGCTGGGCGAGATATTGCCCCAGAAACGGATGGCATGTTCCACCTTGCCCACATTCTTGCGGCTGTCGTACTTGAGGGTCACGGTCATGGAGCGCTCCGGAGGCACCACCATTTCGTGGTCGCTCTCCAGGATGATACAGCCGCACGAAGGCTGGATGTCGCGGATCACCAGCGGAACCTTGCCCTTGTTGTCCAGACGGATCATGACCGACAGCTCCTGTCCCTGCAGGATGGGATAGTAGTGGCGCACCGGGTCCTTGATTTCCACGGTGGTGTACTGCACCTTGCGGCTGCAGCCCACCAGCGCTGTCAGCGCTATCAGAAGGAGGAGGATACGCTTCATTACTGGAAATAGATTTCGTCAATACCTACGTTACGGGTGTGGGAGGCCACAAAGCGCAGCTCCACGTGCTCCGGACGGCTGAAACCGATGGCTCCCTTGAACACCACTTTCTCCCCTTCATCCACATAGTCCACGAGGCCTTCGCGGCGGAGGACCCCGATGCTGCGGTCATCGGCCCATACTTCCACCGACTTGGGCGGAGCCATGCGGTGGCGCTCACTGTTGAGGAAGGAGATGGTGAATTCACCGGACTTGCCGGCCAATACATCGGCCGGGAGCTCGATCACCAGGTCTTTCTGGGGGTAGACCTGCCAGCCCCAGTGATAGTTCTGGGAGATACCGGCCACCGCATCCGTGAGCTTGGTGGTCTTCTCGGAGCCGCCTTCGTATCGCACCAGAAGCGGGTGCCGCAGCAGGAGGTCGTTGTTCCAGGCACCGCTGGCCAGCCACAGTTCCACTTCGTTCTCATAGTCCGCCACATACACACCCTGTTCGTTCACACGGTCCATGTGGTCCATGGCGGCGTTTTCGTTGTCCGTCAGGATCCAGAGGTCGTCTTCCGGGGTCATGATCTTGAGGTCTTCTACGGCCGACCACACCTCGGGTTTCACCACCCATTCGTCACCCACCAGCTCTGCAAAACCGCCCGATCCCAGGCCATGGATGCGGCACATCTCCAGGAAGGAGAAGCTCACAAACTGGCGCGTCTTCTCATACAGCACACGCTCGCGATGGGTCATCTCCATGGCGCTTGCGCGCAGGAACACGGAGTAGAACTCGCGGAAGTCCTTCTCCGAGAGGTAAGACCGCAGGGATTCCTCCATGCCGCCGTACAACGGGAGTTCGGAACCGCTTTTGCGGGCCTGCTGCTCCATGGACAACACCACCGAGGCATAGAACTGGCCCACATTGGGCATGGCATCCTGGTAATACTCCTTGACCATGCGATCGATATCGGCATCGGGGTTGATGAGCAAATGGGCCAGCAGGAAAGAATACATCTCCTGCTGCATGGAATAGAAGTAGCCGGAACCATTGAGGAACAGGCCCTTCACGCCCCTCTTGCGATACTGGCGGAAACGCTCCTGCATCACATACAGGATGGGATAAGGGGTAAGATAATCGTCAAAGTTGGAAACGTAGTCCCAGATATAGACATTGTCCGTCAGCGCCTGCCACTCTTCCAGCTCCCGGAAGAATTTCTGGCTGCGCTCATCCTGGGAATTCCAGTTACGGGGATAGTCTATAGCCGACAGAAATACGCCCACATTGTGCGCCAGATGGTGGTCCGGAAGGGCTTTAGTGGTGGAATAACCCGGAATAAAGAAGGTGTGCGCCGGGAAACGGGCCGCCAGACGCTCCACAAACTGGACCACCGCCGGCGTGGCGTTGTTTTTGGTATTGCCAGCCGTCTCGCAGCGGCGGCACAGGCACACCCAGTCGTTATCGGCCGGGCCGATGGTCATGCGGTAAGGGAACTTGGAACCGTCTCCGTACTGGTCCATGATGTACTTCTCCGTCAGGTCCAGGAGTTTGTCGGAGGAGAAGCAGAACTGGTTCTGGTGCACCACGCCGTCGGCTCCGCGGGCAAAGAGTTCCTGGTCCATGTTCTGGTAACCGAAGGAAAGGTCACCGTTACTGCCCAGCACACGGGACAGGTTGTGTCCCCAGATGCCCCAGTCCACTTCCAGATTGTTCAGGGCCAGCAGATAGGTCATGTCTATGTTCTGGTTGGTGGGCATATAGAGGTCACGGTACTCAAACGGGAAGGTAACCACCGTGTCACGGCCGCTCAACAGCAGCGGCGGGAGGTCTTCCGTGTTGATGCCCTTGTCTTCCCGGCCGGCCATCTTGATAAACTGATACACCAGCCAGACCATGGTACGCTCGTCCTTGGCGCGGAGGTCGTAACCGCCGCCCGGCAGACGGGAGAAACCGAAATCTCCCCCGAAATCATCGGCCACGTGGATGCAGACCTCTACCCCCTTGCGGTCCAGGATATTGGACTCGCTGCGGCGCTGGAGGTGCCTCTTGAGGTAGTCGCTCATCTTGGCATCCAGGGCACGTCCCTGCACGTCCGGGTGAACGTAATACTTGTGCACGGCATCCGAGCCACGCACCAGGTTGTTGCATCCAACGCTAAGAAGACCAACCAGCAGCAGATTAGAAAGAAATCGAAAGAGAGACATGGACCATGAGGAGATTACGATAACTGACGGTGGCACGCTGGTCGTACAGGGTGTTCCAGGTGCCGGATAGCTGAATGGCGAGGTTATGGGTAAGGGCCCACTGGGCCGTACACGCCACAAAGGAGTTCAAATGGTTGAAGACCGAAGAGGTCTGGTAGTAATTGAGGAACAGGATTTCCGGGGCCGTACCGGCACCTACCTGCGCCTCCACGTAGGAACGGCCTCCGTCAAACGGGAAGAACCGGTAGCGGAGCATTCCATTGAAGAAAACGACGTTGTAGATGGTACCGCACGTAAACTTGGCCCCGGCATACATGTTTTCCCACGTATGCGTGGCGCCAATATTGCCGGCGTACATCTGTGCCTTATCCTGCAGATAACGGAACTGGAAGCCCAGATCCATGTCCCAGTCGTGGTGGAAATGGATGGTGCCCGTAAAGTCTCCGTTGGCAATGGGGAAGAAAGCCGTGCCAAAGGAGCCGCCCAGCTGCGCGCTGAAGCGCTGGCCAAAGTGGTGTGTCCAAGAGGTCTGGAACTGCAGACCACGGCCGCCGGCCGACAGGTACATCTGCTTCTCCTCGTCAAACTCGGGGTCGCGGCTGGTATAGTTGATGCGGCTCTGGAATTCGTCATGCCTCCAGTTGTGGCTGTAACCCACCGTGGCGATGCCCATCACGTTGTATTTGTCCGTAAAGCGGAGGATGTCCACACCGGCATCCACGGTATTGTGCAGCGTCTTGGCCCGCAGGGCATTCATCCGGGACTTGTACTCCTTCTCCTCCAGCAGCGAAGGCTGGTAGTTCCTCTGATACACATAGGCCGAATCCCAATCCTTGCGCTTTTCGTACACCAGGCCGCGGGAATACCGCACCGCCGGGTCGTTGGGACGAACCTTCAGGGCTGTCTCCAGGACCTTTTCGGCCCGGTCTATTTCCTTGGATTTGAGGAGCTTGGTGGCAAAGGAGTCAGAGATGCCGGCGAAGGCCTTCTGAAGGTCGTCATCGGCCGGGAATTCCAGCAGATAGGGCGACAGGATGGCCAGGGCCTCCTCTTCCCTGCCCTGCTCTGCGTAAATGGACGCAGCCTTGATGGGGAAGGTCAGGTCTCCGGGATAGGCTTCCATACCGCGGAGGGCGTACGGGAGCGGCGACTCGGAGGTACGCAGGGAATACCGCAAGCCCCAGTAGTCGTTGGGATCCATCAGGAGGATGGTTTCGCAGATCTCACTGAGTCCCGTCAGGGCACCGGCCTGGAGGCGGTCCCTCAGATAGGTGTAAGCCGTTTCCTTGTAGGCGCCGGACAACAGTCGGGTAGACAGGGAGTCGGTGGCGTCCGTGTAGGACGAATACAGGGCCTGGAGGGCGGCATCGGTCTGCCCCTGCTTCACCAGCAGGGCCGCGTAATCCATGGTTACCTGGGCCTCGGGATCGGTCTTGAGACGTTCCCGGAGCATGGCCACGGCCTTGTCGGGCTGGTTGGTTTCGCGATAGCAGATGGCCAGACGGCGCACCGCCAGCACCCGGAGGTCCGGATCCACGGAGGACTTGCGCACAAACTCCAGCAGCGGGATGGCCTGTCCATAGGCTTCCTCGTTGATGTAATCCGCGGCGTCGCTGAGGCGCTGCCGGCTGATGGCCAGGTTGAGATCGTAGTCGTCAGGGTACAGCTGGAAGCCCAGATTGAGGCTTCTGGAGGCCGATTCGTGGCGTCCCATCCGGGTATAGACATCGTACTCCATCATGTACCAGCGGGGGCTGTCGCCCTGCTTCTGGCGCATCTCTGAGATGTAGTGGATGGCGTCTTCGTAGTATCCGCGCTTGATGGACTGGTTCAGGAGGAACTGGAGGGATTCCAGGCTCTTTTCGGCATCATAAGTGCGGGTGTAGAGCTGGTAAACGTCGGATTCATATTCTACCCGGGCGCTTTCGGCCAGCAGCTGCTGATAAAGGTCTTCCAGGGCCGTGGAGCGGTGCAGGGCCAGCTGGGTGCGGGCCAAGGTGAGGGCGGCAGCGCTCCGGCCCGTCTCCATGAGGATGTCCGTGGCTTTCTTGACCAGGGGCACGTTGCCCGGATTGGCATTGATGGCGGCCGTCAGGTTCTCCAGGGCGTCGTTCATCTTGCCCTTCCGGATGAGGAGGTTGGCATAGGCCAGCTGGTAGTCCACGTCGTTGGGGGTCATGACCACAATCTCCCGCAGGGCATCTTCGGCGGTAGTGGCATCTCCGCTCAGACGGGCCTGCTGGTAAGTGGCCTCCAGCACGTCAAAGTAGTCGCTGCTGATGGACGCGTCGTTGGGGTAGATCTGCGACAGACGGCGCAGGAGCTGGTTGGCCTCCTCAAAGTTGCCCATCTTCCTGTACAGGTCCACTTTCCTTAGCCACAGACCCTTCCAGTAAGGGTTCACCTCCAATAGCTCATTCACATAACAGATGGCGCTGGAGTAGTTGCCGGTCATTTCTTCCAGGTTTACCAGCAACGTCTTGGCGTCCATGTAGTGGTAGTTGATCTGGCAGGCCTTCACCAGGTGGTATCGGGCCTTGTCGTAGTCCTTTCCGTTCCACCAGTAGCGACCGGCCAGGTAGTGCAGACCGGCTTCTTCGGGGTAATACTCCATGGCCTGGTCCAGGAGTTCCTTACCCTTGGCCCAGCGGTGCTGGGAGAAGAAGTTGGAGATCTTTTCGGCGTACTCGCCGGGGGTATCACGCTGCGGGATAAGGGCACGGTTCTTCTGTGCCTGCATTACTACAGACACCAGAACAAATGCTATGACCATCATCCATTTACGCATCGGTTTTCTTTTCTTCGAGGGCATGCTGGGCCACGGGCGCCGCCGGCTTGGGAGCGGCGGGCTTGGCACTCTGCACACCCTTACGGGTCATGTTACCCCATACCATCTGGGTGCCCCAGATGTGCTTCCAGTAACCCTTCAGGCTAAAGAACACATTGAGCGGATGGTACATAATCGGTTCCAGCAACGAGGCCAGCACAAACCACAGGTAATCCCTCTTCTTCTTGAAGGAGGTGCCCACCCATACATCGTAGGAGATAATGACCATGGTGAGCAGTTGCGCAAAGAGGTACACGCCCACATACGCAATCCAGATGGTGCTGTAGTTGATGGCACCCCGGATGAGGAACCAGATAATGGTGAAATATCCCATGAACTCCACTACAGGAGCCATCAGTTCAAAGATGAGGATATAGGTGAGCGTCAGAACGCCGTAACGGCGGTAGTTGCGGTTGCCCACCATATCCCGGTGCACGCCGAAGAACTGGAACAGGCCACGGCCCCAGCGCGTACGCTGGCGGTTGAGCACCTTGAGGTTGGGCGGACCTTCCGTCCAGCAGCAGGTTTCGGGGATCTGGACAATGCGGTAGTCTTCACCCGCATCGCACATGTATCGGATCATACGGGCCACCATGTCCATATCCTCGGCAAAGGAGTCACCGTCATAGCCGCCAGCCTTGATCACGATATCGCGGTCAAACATACCAAAACCGCCGGATACGTTCTGCAGAGCATTGATACGGGCCAGGGCCGTCTTGCCGATGAGGAAGGAACGGGTGTACTCCAGATCCTGGAAAAGCGGGATCAGGTCGTGGGGCGGACGGGCGTCCACCATCTTTCCTTCTTCCACGATACTGCCGTTACTCATACGCATGGAAGCACTCACAGCTATCACGCGGCGGGTAGAGGCCATGGTGGGCCAGATAATGCGGTACAGGGCGTACTGGTCCAGCACGCAGTCCACGTCCGTACAGACAAAGAACTTGTTGGACACCACGTTTACGCCGGCGTTGGAGGCATCGGCCTTGGTACCACCGTTGACCTTGTCCACAACGGTGAGGCGTTTGAAGGCGGGATTGTCGCTCTTGGTCTTGTACAGGCCCTTGAAAGGCTTGGTCTTGATCTTTTCCACATAGGCATAGGGAACCTTGACCAGGTCAAAATTCTCTATGAGCAGCTGGAGCGTCTTGTCCTTGGAGCCGTCGTTCACAATGACCACCTCAAAGTCCGGATAGTCCAGGCTCAGCAGGGACTTCACGTTGGTGATCACGGTCTTTTCCTCATTGTAGGCCGGAGCCACAATGGAAATACCGGGCGTATAGGGAGACTTCTTGAGCTCTTCGATGGTGTAGGCGTCGTCGTGGTACGTGTAGTGCTTCCGGTGTTCCAGGAACGCCAGGATAGCCATGATCACATAGCTACCTATCACGAAGGTGGAATACACCAACACGAAGTAACTGAATACAGTATCGAACCACTCAAGCATAACGTCTGCTGTCTATGAGGTCACACTCAATATGGGCAAAATACGGCTGAAGCTCCGGACCGGCTTCCTGTTTGAGCTTCTCATATTCTGCCCGGCCGATGCTGCCGTAGTTGTAAATCACACGGAGCAGCACCATACGGGTCACATAGTCGGTGGTCTGGAGGAAGTCTTCCTTCATGAAACGCACCACATCGGGGTTACCGGAGCCAATGGCTCCCAGGGCTTCGGCCAGCACCTGGCGCTCCGTGAAGGAAGCACTCAGGTAGCGGCGGCAAAATTCGCTCTCGGCCGGGACGTATTCCATCTCTCCCAGGGCACGGATGAGGGCGCAGGAGAAGTCTTCATCGCGGCTGGTCATAAGCATGCTCAGGAGTTCGGCGCAATCTTCCTTGCGCTTGAAAAGCCGGATCTCGTTCACCGCAAAGATGCGGAGTTCCTCGTTCACGGGAACGCGGTTGCACCAGCGGATGAAGTTGGGCATGGTAAGGCCGTTCTTCTGCCTGTAAACCAGCACGTTGTGGTACTTCACCACCATCTCTTCCGTAAACACCAGGTTGGGGTCTTCCTCCAGCACTTTGAAGGGATAGGACGTGCCGAAACGCGCCGCATGCAGACGCGCATGCATCTGCAGCTTGCGGTTCTTGGTAAAGAGGTAACGGGACGCCACGGCTTCCTTCAGGGTGGCATCCAGATCGGCCACATCCTTGAAGGCCTGCACTTTCTTGCGGACCTTGCGGGAAAGCACCTGGCTCTCGAAGTACGCAGGCATCTTGAGCGCCTGCAGCAGACGCAGCCAGTTCTGGCGGCTCAACGCCGGGCCCAGATCCTTGCGCAGATCCATCAGAATGGGTACAAAGCTCCGGTTCTGCCTTTCCTTCATCTTGAAGTTCTTGGGCAGTTCCATGATGGCCGATATCTCCGTGGGCTCCAGGGTACGGGTCTGTGAAGCCACGGACCGCATCCGGTTGTAGTAGCGGGCACGGTTGTGGGAGACAATTCGGTCGAAGCGATAGGCGGCTATGTAACGGAGGATGTTCCCAATCACAATCAGCACCAGCAGGAGCATACAGACGGAGCCGAAGAAGATCCAACCCCGCACGTTGGCAGGATATTCTGCCAACTTGTAGTACAGGATCAAAAAGTAGTACTTCCAGTACGCGTATCTACTGAGAGTATAGTACTCCATCGCTATTAGTTTTTCCTTTCAGGTGCTTTTGTGTGGTGCAAAAGCAGCGTCTCTTAAAGCCACTGCCCCCTCCCAAGCGTCTTCCAAAAGCGAAAAAACACGTGGGAGGGAACTGTGTGTCAATATTTTACCACTCGCAAACGAGTGCGGTGGTGTTTACATCGGCGTCCTTGTACCAGTCTTTGTGGGACTGACCGTTGGAATGAACCCATTCTTCGTAGTGAGGATAGGCCACATTGAAAGGCATCAGCTCCCAGGCGTGACGGGTAAGGGTAGGACACTTGAAGCCCCACACCATGCCGTTCTTGGCCTTGTAAGTGGTGGTCATGTCCATATCGTCCGAGTGGGCGTTCACAATCTCCTCATACTTGGCCTTATAGCCTTTGCTGAAGTCCTTCACGGCGCAGTCCAGCGGCTGATAACCTTTCAGGCCCACGGCGCCGTAGTCTCCCTTCACCAGGAAGAAGTTCTGGTTGGTGGTATTCACCACGGTCTCCATCATATTGGCCTTGCAGGCTTCACGCTCCTCGGGAGTCATATCGGCACGGGCCTTCATATGATAGATGACGGTGTAGGTGTACAGACCACCGGCCACGTTCACAAAACCGGGGATGGTGTTGTACAGTTTCATGGACTGGACGTTGGCGAGCGTTCTGTTGGATTCCTTCTGGTAGAGGGCATCCAGGTCTGCACTGTACTGTTCGGGATCCGGGCTCTGCCAGGCAGCATACTGCCGGCGGGCGGGGTTGAACACGTGGTCTTTGCCCTTGTACTGATAAACCTCATTTCCGGAGGTCTTTCCGCCGGTGCTCTTCCCGTCTTTGTCATTCAGGGCCTGCAGGCGGCCAATCTCAAAGGCCGGACGAAGCGCAGTGCCGGGGCCCCAGGCATCTCTGCCCTCACCCGCCTTGAGGCCGTCATAACGGAGGGAGTTTTCTACCAGGGTAGTCTCCGTCCACTCGGGCAGCAAGCCGTGGGCATTCTGCCAGCTATCCAGCGTATAGTACTCATCCACGTAGTCCACATAGTCCGTATTGAAGTTCTCCAGGACAACACCCACGCGGTTACCATCGTTACCGCCCAGGGCACGTACGTGGAGAACCACCTTCACCTGCTCTCTCCAGCCTTCGCTTTCCAGCAGCTCATCGGCCACGGTGAGAGCCTCGATATCATAATCGACCACCACATCGTTGAAGTCGTAGCGGTAGCCTTCTGCGTTGATGCTGGGCCAGCGGTCGTCGAACATCACCACGCCACTGGAGTGGTACATGGTCTTATTCTCGTCCGTGGTAGTATAGGGGGCAGGCTCCGGAAGAGTCACAGATGTCACATCGGTGGGGGCATAGTCCACATAAATGGTGCCGTTTTGATCTACGATGACGGTACCGCCGTCACCGGTAGGCGTCTCAGAAGGCGTTTCGGGATCCACGACAATGGTATTGGGATCCTGCTCGGCCTCCTTGGTGAGGTCACCGGAGGGCTCAAAATAGGGATTCGGCGAGAAGACGGGGGAACCGTTAGGGCCCCAACCGCCACAGCCGCAGTCGCAACCCCAAGGCATGCATCTCATGCAACCCGTACAATTGCTTCCGCAATAGTGGTTCTTCATGGCTGTAACCACATGATCCTCCACCTCGTAGAAATACGTTAACACGTAGGCTGCATCTCCTTTCACGTTACCGCCATAAGCAAAGGTATAACGGAGGGTTTCGTTGTGCTCTTCGTCATAAATGACCACGTCCTTGGGATAAGTAGGAGTGTTCTGCCAGCCGGTAGAGGCGTTGTTCATCATGTAGAAATCCCAATTGACATGAACATAGCGCGTCTTGCCGAATTCGCTACCATCACTTTCAATCTTATCTACCGGGAAGTTCTCCAGCGTGTAAGGGTCATCTTCCGAATCTTCCACCGCCTTGGTGCTCTCCTCCATGGTGTAGAACACCTTGGACACCTTGGCAGGGGTCTCAGAATGGAACATGAGCTTCACGGTACCGAAGGGTTCCACGTCCTTTCCATCGGTGGGCACGGTTACCTCGGGCGTAACCGGCTGCTCAATGATCCTGGTAGAACCATCCTTGTACTGGTACTTGATGTAGACCATGTCCGTTGCTGCAGGAACCGAGATCTCTGCATAACTGAAATAGCCCGTAGGGACGGATCCAGAAAAAGGATCGTCCACCGGAATGGGCTCTACATAACGCTCATAATCCTTGTTGCAGGACGTCATCGCGACGACTGCGAGAAGAACAGAGCAACTGAATAAAACTACTTTCTTCATAACGCTACTATTTAGATTTTATTCCTTGGTTTCTGGTTGGGCAGGGGCCTGCTTCATCTGGGCCTTCAAAGAGGAAGCCGCCTGATTGAATTCATTCTCCCCTATCATCTGGCAGGCGCCGCTGTAGGAAGCTCCAATCTCCACCTGCAGGCGATGGAAGTTGAGGTCTCCCTTTACCTTGCAGCCGGACTGGAGCGTAAGGGCGTCCTTGACATAGAACTTGCCATGCTCCATGGTGCCGCCAAAATCTACGACGGTGCTGTATACTTCTCCGTTTACCACGGCCTTCTCTCCCACCACCACGCGGGATCCGCAGAAGAGCCTGCCTTCGAAGGTTCCATCAATGCGGATATCGTGGTCCAGGACCAGGTCTCCCTTGAAGCAGGAGCCCATGGCCAGACGGCTGACCTCGTTGATGTCTACCGTCTTGGGAGCAGAGAAAGACGTGCTCTGGGGTACTTCCGGCTTGGCGCCGGATTTGAGATTGTTATTATCGAAAAGTCCCATAACTTCTAAACAATTCCTTTTCCGTGACAATTCTTATACTTGAGACCGCTACCGCAGGGGCAAGGGTCGTTTCTTCCCACCTGCTTGTCTACGCGGACGGGCATGCGGCTCTGCTGCTCTCCGTTGGTAGAAAGCTGGGAAGGATCCGTCTGGCGCATCTGCTGGAGGTTGCGGCGGGGCTGCTGGGCCGGACGGGCCTCGCGGGCATCGGCGGCATCCCTCAGCGGGATGAAGGCGCGCAGCAGGAAGCTGAGCACGTGCTCATTGAGGTTCTCCAGCATCTCGGTGAACAGGTTGTAGCTTTCCAGCTTGTACACCACCAGCGGGTCTTTTTGCTCGTAGGTTGCATTCTGCACGCTCTGACGGAGGTCGTCCATATCGCGCAGGTGCTGCTTCCAGTAGTCGTCGATATAGTACAGGATGATGCTGCGGCTCAGGGCCTTGGCAATTTCCCGGCTTTCGGTTTCGTAGGCTTTCTTGAGGTTCACGCTCAGGCTCAGCTGCCGCTTGCCGTTGGAGATGGGGATGGCTATGTTCTCGTACATGCTGCCCTGCTTCTCGTACACGGTCTTGATCACGGGGTTCACCTTCTCCACCATGGTGTTCATACGGCGCTCGTATACTTCCTGCATGTGGGCGGCGAGCTTCTGGGCCAGTTCGGCGGGCTTGGCTTCCGTGTAGGAGGCTTCGTCCAGGCCGGAATCCATGGAGAGCTTGCTCATGATGAACTCTTCAAACACGTCGAAGGGCATTCCTTCGGCCTGCTGGACCAGGATGTTGGCGGTGTCCTCCATCATGTTCTGGACATCAATCTCGATCCTTTCTCCGGAGAGGGCGTTGCGACGGCGGGCATACACGGCTTCACGCTGGTAGTTCATGACGTCGTCGTATTCAAGGGTGCGTTTGCGCCAGCCAAAGTGGTTCTCTTCCACCTTCTTCTGGGCGCTTTCGATGCTCTTGGACAGCATGCCGGACACCAGGGCTTCGTCGTCGGCCATACCCAGCTTGTCCACCACGCCGGCTATACGCTCGGAGCCGAACTTACGCATGAGGTCGTCTTCCAGGGAGATATAGAAGCAGGAGCTACCGGGGTCTCCCTGACGGCCGGCACGGCCGCGGAGCTGACGGTCTACTCGGCGGGAGTCGTGGCGGGTGGTGCCGATGATAGCCAGACCGCCGGCGGCCTTCACCTCCGGTGTGAGTTTGATATCCGTACCACGGCCAGCCATGTTGGTGGCGATGGTTACTTTTCCTTTCTGTCCGGCCTGGGCAACGATTTCTGCCTCGCGGGCGTGCTCCTTGGCGTTGAGCACGTTGGCTGTGATGCCACGGATGCGCATCATGCGGGCCAGGAGTTCGGAAGTTTCCACGTCGGTGGTACCTACCAGGCAGGGACGGCCGGCGTTGGAGAGTTCCACCACCTTGTCAATCACGGCGTTGAACTTGGCCTTCTTGGTCTTGTAGATGATGTCGTCCTGGTCGTCCCGGATGACGGGCCGATTGGTGGGGATCACTACCACATCCAGCTTGTAGATGTCCCAGAATTCTCCGGCTTCCGTTTCTGCGGTACCGGTCATACCGGCCAGCTTGTGGTACATACGGAAGTAGTTCTGGAGGGTTACGGTGGCAAAGGTCTGCGTGGCGGCTTCCACCTTCACGTTTTCCTTGGCTTCCACGGCCTGATGCAGACCGTCGCTCCAGCGGCGGCCTTCCATGATACGGCCGGTGGACTCGTCCACAATCTTGACCTTGTTGTCCACAATCACGTAGTCGATGTCCTTGGTGAACATGGCGTACGCCTTGAGGAGCTGGATCACGGTGTGCACGCGCTCGCTCTTGAGGGAGAAGTCCTCCATGAGGGCGTCCTTCTTTTCGGCCTTTTCGGCGGGGGTGAGGGAGGCGTCGTTGGTGATATCGGCAATGGCGCTGCCCATATCCGGCAGCACAAAGAAGTTGGCGTCGTTGACGCTGGCGGCCAGGGCGTCGTGGCCCTTGTCCGTCATGTCCACGGAGTTGAGCACCTCGTTGATGACGAAGTAAAGCTCGTCCGTTACTTTGGGCATCTCACGCTCGTTGTCCTGGAGGTAGTAGGCCTCGGTCTTCTGCATGAGCTGCTTCATACCGGGTTCCGAGAGGAACTTGATGAGCGGCTGGTACTTGGGCAGACCCTTGTGGCAGCGGAACAGGAGTTTTCCGCCCTCGGCCTCATCGCCGGCAGCAATGAGCTTCTTGGCCTCGTTGAGGGTGGTGTTGACCAGGGCGCGCTGCTTGTTGTACAGGCTCTCCACAAAGGGCCGATATTCCATGAACTGCTCGTCTCCGGAGGACTTTTCCATGGGGCCGGAGATGATCAGGGGGGTACGGGCGTCGTCGATGAGGACGGAGTCTACCTCGTCCACGATGGCGTAGTGGTGCTTTCTCTGCACCAGGTCCGTCATGCGGGTGGCCATGTTGTCACGGAGGTAGTCAAAGCCGAACTCGTTGTTGGTACCGAAGGTAATGTCGCACTCGTAGGCGTTCTTGCGGGCGTCCGAGTTGGGCTGGTGCTTGTCGATGCAGTCTACGGACAGGCCGTGGAACTGATACAGCGGGCCCATCCACTCGGAGTCACGCTTGGACAGGTAATCGTTCACGGTTACCACGTGGACGCCTTTGCCGGCCAGGGCGTTGAGGAAGACGGGCAGGGTGGCCACCAGGGTCTTACCCTCACCGGTTGCCATTTCTGCAATCTTACCCTGATGCAGGACAATACCGCCGATGAGCTGTACGTCGTAGTGGACCATGTCCCAGGTAATCTCGTTACCACCGGCCTGCCAGTGGTTGTGCCAGATGGCATCCTCTCCGTCAATTTCCAGGAAATCCTTACCGGCGGCGGCCAGATCCCGGTCAAACTGGGTGGCCTTCACGCGGAGGTTCTCGTTCTGGGCAAAACGGCGGGCGGTAGACTTGACGATGGCGAAGGCCTCCGGAAGGACTTCCATGAGCACCTTTTCGATGGCATCATCCTCGTCCTTGACCAGTTTGTCGCTCTCCGTGGCCAGTTTTACCTTCTCTTCCACGGGGGTGTCCTTTTCCAGTTCCTGCTTGATTTCCGCTATGCGGTCCTCGAACGGTTTCTCCACCAGGGCTATCTTTTCCCGGATGGCGGCGCTGCGCTCTCGCAGGCCATCAGCCGTAAGTGCGTCAATTTCAGGATAAACGGCCAATACCTTGTCCAGGATTGGCCTGACTTCTTTCATGTCCCGGTCGCTCTTGGAACCGAAGACTTTCTTGAGTATATCAGCTAAAGCCATTGCGTAAATTCGTAAATAAACATACAAATATACGCAAAATTTAGGGATTCGCCAAACTTACCGCGCGCATATTGCACGCGAACGTACACGGGAGCGTAGCTCCCTGACCCTCGGCAGATCCTTGAAGATCCGGCCCAAGTACTTGAACGGCAAAAGACTACGGTACTTGACCGCCTTTACGAACGTAAACGGAATGATAAAAAAGAATTTTTCAAAAATAGGCCTTCCATGCTGGCAGAGCCGCACCAGGGAGCCCGTATAGTAATTGCGATGCGCGAGCTTCTCTTTGGATTCGGGCCGATACGCCCGGTCATGCACGGCGCGGGCCTCGGGAACAACGCCCACTTTCAGGCCGAAAAAGTGCAAACGATGACACCACTCGTCATCCTGCCCGTACAGCGGGAAAAGATCCTCATCAAAAGGGCCGATTTGCTCGATCACCCGCACCGGCACCAGCCAGTGCGCGGCCATCACGCGCTTTACCTCATACACGTCATGCCCGGCAACGACCGGGCATCTCTTGGCAAACTGGGCATCCAGGGCCTTATAACCATCGGTCATCTGGAGAGGACTCAAGACGCCGTACTCCGGATGGGCCTCCGCGGCCGCCACCAGTTTCTCCAAGGCGCCAGGTTCCAGCCAGGCATCCTGATTGAGGAGATACACGTACTCGTACCCCTTCTTGATAGCATATTCAAACCCCAGATTATTGGGTTTGGAAAATCCTAAATTTTCAGCGCTTCTTACCAGCTTGGCAGAAGGGTACCGGGCCGCCACAAAATCGGCCGACCCATCCGTGGAATCGTTGTCAAAAACGTAAATATCGGCCTGGTCATACACCGAGTCCAGGCAGCGCTCCAACCAGCGCATCCCGTTATACGTAACAATTATGACCAGGACCCGTTTCATTTGCGATGGAGAAGTTCCTTGACGCCCATCCTCAATTGCCAGCCCAGGGACTTGGAAGCCTTGAGGAAAGCCCGCTGCATCCGCTTGTACTCAACGGTTTCGGTGGGATTGCAGAAGTACTTGCCATACAGGGTTTTGTGCTTTTCCCAAAGCTTGAGCCGGATCTCTGCCAGGATCTCATCGGACACGCCCTTGTTCCTGGAACCGGGACGGGTTCTGTAGTGGAAAAGGACCTCCGGAAGCTGCAGGACGCGGGGCTCATCGGGGAGGCTCTCCAGAAAGCTGAGCCAGAAATCCCAGTCTTCGTAACCGTTCACAAAGGAGGTGTCGAAGCCGGATCCGTAATACAGTTCCAGCTCCTGCTTCTTGAAAAAGCAGCTCACATACAGGCAGTTGCGGGCCAGCATGGTTCCCATGTCAAAGGGCGGAAGATCCCAGGTGGTTTCTTCTCCAAAGCGGTCGGCCTGGGCGTAGACGATATTCAGGGAAGGGTCTTCCTCCAGGGCCGCCACAGCCTTTTCCATATAGTGCGGATCTATCAGATCGTCCGCATCCAGGAAGAGGATGTATCGGCCCAGACAGCGCTGCATGGCCAGATTGCGGGCAGCTGCAACGCCAATGTTGGAAAGGAGCGGAATCAATTTGAACCGGGCATCCAGCGACACGAACTCCCGGATGATATCCTTGGAGTTGTCGGAGGAGCCGTTTTCCACCACCAGGCATTCCCAGTCCTGGAATGTCTGGTCTTTCACGCTCTGGAGCGTTTCTCCTATGTACTCTCCCAGGTTGTAGCTGGGAATGATGACACTTACTTCCGCCATTATCTGAACAAATTAAGGAGATGGTCGTTTGCTTTTAAAACCCACTCGTGGATGGAGAACTTGCCGGAGCGGAACTTGCGGCGCAGCCACTTGTATCGGCGGCTCTGGAAGAAATACAAATCTTCCCCCGCAAAGACGCGGACAGACAGGGCATAACCTTTCGAAGGGTCTTCGATGATTTCCTCCACGGGCTCCAGGCCCTTCTCCCTCACCCGGAGAAGCAGCTCTTTCCCATTGAGGGCATAGAGTTTATCTTCCTCTCCGGAGGAGATATTGGTAACCATATAATGCAGGATATACGCATTCCGGAGATAGCGGATACCGTTTTGCACCTGGCAGTTCCATTCTCCCGGAAGCTGCTGCACCGGGAAGCCCAGAGCCGCATCCGTCTGGGCAAAGGAAGGCTGGTCCGGCTTGATGCCCACGGCCTGTCCCTTGAGGTAATTCTCCTGCCAGAGGGCAAAGAAACGGTGGTTCTCCGGCGTATCCTTTACCAGCAGCACGCCGCTGTTGAAGTAGTTTTCGCTGCCGCTCACGTCAAAGCCAAAGCGCTTGCACATATTGATGGTGGCCCGGCGATGCGGATGCTCCCGGAAGGGAGCGTGCAGATCCCGGCAGGCGGCCAGCGAAGCCTCCACCGAATCAATGTCTTCCAGCCCGCGCATCACCACCGTATCGGCATCGATGAAGAGGAAATCCCCCTTCACATATTCCCGCATGCCAGTTTTGAGGAGACGGGAACGCTTCATGGCCGGGAGCGACGGATCCAGCGGCGCCACCACTACCTCGTCAAACAGGGCCCGGAAGGCCTCATCCTGCGGGCCGCGGGAGCCCAGGGTAGCCTCCGTAGCGGTGTCTGTCAGAAGGGTCAGACGCGCCTGCGGATTGCGCCTGCGGGCCGATGTGGCCGACACATAGGCCTGCTCCAGATAGACATCTTCCGGAGAGCTTACCAGAATATAGAGCAGCTTAATCTTCATTTCTCTTCAGTTTACTTTTCACAAACGCCTTTTCTCCGGACGTGAGGCCGTAGTTCCAGATGCCGACGGCCATCACGCAGGCCCCTATAAAGGCCGATACCAGGAAGCGCCACCACAGGGCCGGGATGAGCTGGGAGGCGGAAAAGACCACCAGCAGGGCCAGGATCCCCGGGAACAGCGCCGGCCAGAGCCCCTTCTGCCAATATGCCCGGAGCGGCAGTCCGGTTTCCTGGTGGGCGATGCGCATCATCACCACGGATTTGCCCACATAGACCACCGCAAAGACCGCATAACCCACCCAACCGGGCATGCCCAGCCGGTAGGCTACATAGGTAATGGGGAAAGCCAGGCCGGCCACCAGGCTGGTCCAGAGATAATAGCGGCGGATACGGCCGCCGGCCTGCACCAGCACATTGAGCGTGCCGGGCGTAAAGTCAATGACAAAACACAGGAGCGTGAGCTTGGTAAACAGAGCCGCCTCCGGAACCACTTCTCCCAGCCACAGGCGCAGGATGGTATCGGCATCCGTGAAGAAAGGCAAGGCCAGTACCCACAGGATCCAGAAATAGTACTTGGACCCCTTGCACACCAGTTCAAAGGCGTATTCCTTATTGTCGGAAACGTAGGCCTTGGTAAGGGCGGGATTCAGGGCCAGGGCTATGTTGGTGGCAAACTGGCGCACCACCTGCTCCACTTTATCGGCCACTCCCCTGGCGGCGTTCATTCCCACGCCAAAGAAGAGGTTCATGAGCTGGTTGATACCCTGGGTATTGAGCATATACGCCCCGCTTCCCAGAAAGTTCCAGCCAGCGAACACGCCCATCTCCCGGACCAGGGCTCCGGACGCGCGCGGCACCCCGCGGCACTCCGGATAACGGGCTATGGAATAAAGGGCATAGGCGCCCCTTGACACCACGGCCACCGCCACCAGCAGCCAGGCGTAGACCACCAGTTTATCGGCCGATGCATACCAAACGCCGGCGGCCACCGCCAGCTTGAGGACCGCCTCCAGGATGGAAATCCAGGCATAGGCGCTCATATCCTCGTGCGCGTTGATATCGGCCGTAAAAGGAATGCTCATCAAGTTAACCACCAGCACCAGCAGCGAGGTCTGCAGGACCACCCCGGCGGCCGCCATCCGGCCTTCCGGGATCACCATCTTGTGGTGCAGGTACCAAAGGCCGGCCGTTTCCGTCAGGAGGACCAGCAGCAGGCAGAAGCCCGCCATCACGGCCATACTTGTGCCGAAAATGACTTTGAGGCGCTCCTGGTCTCCCTTTCCCAGCCCCACGGTGATGTAGCGGCTGATGGCCGATGCCACCGTATTCATCACCAGCATGAACAGGGTAACCACGCCACCCACCGCGCTGTAGACGCCGTAATCCGTGACGCCCAGCGCACGCAGGATGATGCGATAGGTAAACAGGCCGATGATCATCATCAGCCCCATCCGGAAATACAGGAGAACCGTATTTCTTGCGATTCTTCTGCTGTTTTCCGATATGTGGGAGCCTGCCATAAATGCTGTTTCTATTCTTTCAAAGGTAAGGATTTTTTTCAGCATTCAGAAGATTTTTCTTATCTTTAGGGCTATAAACCGTAACCAAACACTAACCATATGATTATTTCCCACCCCAAGATTGGCATCCGTCCCACCATCGACGGACGCATGAACGGCGTCCGGGAGTCCCTGGAAGACCAAACCATGGGCATGGCCCAGGCCGTAGCCGCCCTCCTGCAGAAGAAACTCCGCTACCCCGACGGTGCCCCCGTCGAGTGCGTCATAGCAGATACCACCATCGGCCGTGTGGCAGAGACCGCTGCCTGCGCAGACAAGTTTGCCCGGGAAGGCGTAGCCGTCACCATCACCGTCACCCCCTGCTGGTGCTACGGAAGCGAGACCATGGACATGGATCCGCACACCATCAAGGCCGTCTGGGGCTTCAACGGAACCGAGCGTCCGGGAGCCGTCTACCTGGCCGCCGTCCTGGCCGCTCATGCCCAGAAGGGCCTGCCTGCCTTCGGCATTTACGGACACGACGTGCAGGATGCCGATAACCAGACCATCCCGGCCGACGTAGAAGAAAAGCTCCTGCGCTTTGCCAAGTGCGCCGTGGCCGCCGCCTCCATGCGGGGCAAGAGCTACCTGTCCATTGGCGCCGTCTGCATGGGCATCGCCGGTTCCATCGTAAACCCGGACTTCTTTGAAGACTACCTGGGCATGCGCTGCGAAGGCATCGATGAGGTGGAGATCATCCGCCGCATGGAACGCGGCATCTACGACCACGAGGAGTTTGAGAAAGCGCTGAAGTGGACCAAGAAGAACTGCAAAGAAAGCGAAGATATCTGCAACCGTCCGGACCTCAAGAAAACCCGCGAGGAGAAGGACAAGGACTGGGAGTTCACCGTGAAGATGGCCCTCATCATCCGGGATCTCCTGCAGGGCAATCCCAAGCTCAAGGAGATGGGCTTTGGAGAAGAATCCCTGGGCCACAACGCCATCCTGGGCGGTTTCCAGGGCCAGCGCCAGTGGACGGACTTCTACCCCAACGGAGACTTTGCAGAAGCCATCCTCAACTCTTCCTTTGACTGGAACGGCATCCGCAAACCCTTTGTCCTGGCCACGGAGAACGACAGCCTCAACGGCGTAGCCATGCTCCTGGGTCACCTGGTTTCCCAGACGGCCGCCATCTTTGCCGATGTCAGAACCTACTGGAGCCCGGAGGCCGTAGAACGCGTGACCGGAGAGAAGCTCAAGGGCCAGGCCGCAAATGGCATCATCCATCTCATCAACTCCGGAGCCGCCTCGCTGGATGGCAGCGGGCAGTGCAAAAAGGACGGCAAGCCTGCCATGAAACCCTTCTGGGAAATCACGGAGAAGGAGGCCCAGGCCTGCCTGGATGCCACCGTCTGGGTACCCGCCAACCGGGAATACTTCCGTGGCGGCGGTTACTCTTCCAAGTTCCTCAGCCAGGGCAGCATGCCCTGCACCATGATCCGCGTGAACATGGTCAAGAACCTGGGACCGGTCCTCCAGCTGGCCGAAGGATGGACCGTTGATGTGAGCGAAAAACAGTTCAAGATCCTGGACGACCGCACCGACAAGGGCTGGCCCACCACCTGGTTTGCCCCGCGCCTGGACGCCACCAAGGCCCCCTTCAAAGACGTCTACAGCGTCATGAACGCCTGGGGAGCCAACCACGGAGCCATTGTCTACGGCCATGTGGGTGCAGACCTCATCACCCTCTGCTCCATGCTCCGCATCCCCGTGTGCATGCACAACGTCCCGGAAGAAAATATCTTCCGTCCCGCCTCCTGGCGCGCCTTCGGCATGGACCCTGAAGGGGCCGATTATCGAGCCTGCCAGGCCTACGGCCCGCTATTCAAAAAGTAATGGAAAACAAAAGCATATTCAAGTACAACGGAGTAAACTATTTACTGCCGTTCATACTCATTACGGCTTGTTTTGCTCTTTGGGGATTTGCCAACGACATTACCAATCCCATGGTAAAGGCCTTCTCCAAGATCTTCCGGATGAGCGTAACGGAAGGCGCCCTCACGCAGGTGGCCTTCTATGGCGGGTATTTTGCCATGGCGCTGCCGGCAGCGATGTTTATCCGCAAGTTCACCTATAAGAAAGGTATCCTGATGGGATTGGGCCTGTATGCTGCGGGGGCTTTTATGTTCATAGCGGCCCGTTCTACGGGTGAATACTGGCCCTTCCTCCTGGCGTACTTCATCCTTACCTGCGGACTCAGTTTCCTGGAAACCAGCGCCAATCCCTACATCCTGGCCATGGGTTCCCCGGAAACGGCCACCCGGCGCCTCAACTTTGCGCAGTCGTTCAATCCCATCGGCTCGCTGTGCGGCATGTTCGTAGCCATGAACTTCATCCAGGCGCGGCTCAATCCGCTTAGCAGCGCGGAGCGGGCCGCCCTCCCGGAAGCCGAGTTCGAGGCCGTCAAGCAGAGCGACCTGGGCATTCTCATCAAGCCTTACGTCATCATCGGCCTGGTCATTGTGGTCATGTTCCTCCTCATCCTGCTGGTAAAAATGCCCCACGTGAAGGAGGAGAACAAAGGCAGCATCCGGGAAACCCTCTCAGATCTCATTGGCAAACAACGCTACCGTGAGGGCGTTCTGGCCCAGTTCTTCTATGTGGGCGTGCAGATCATGTGCTGGACCTTTATCATCCAGTACGGCACGCGGATATTCATGGAAAGAGGCATGAGCGAGATTGACGCCGAGGTCCTGAGCCAGCGGTACAACATTGCCGCCATGATCATCTTCTGCTGCAGCCGCTTCATTTGCACCTGGCTCATGAAATACCTGCAGCCGGGCAAGATGCTGCACATCTTTGCCCTGGCGGGCATAGCCTGCACGCTGGGCGTGATCTTCCTGCAGGGCATCGCCGGACTGTACTGCCTGGTGGCCGTGAGCGCCTGCATGTCCCTGATGTTCCCCACCATCTACGGCATAGCCCTGGACGGTCTGGGAGAAGATGCCAAATTTGGCGCGGCGGGCCTCATCATGGCCATCCTGGGCGGCTCCGTGCTGCCTCCGGTACAGGCTATGATCATTGACCGCGGAACACTCTTTGGAATGCCCGCGGTCAACGTATCGTTTGTATTGCCTATGCTTTGTTTCGTGGTAATTGCCATTTACGGCTACCGCGTATTCAAGCAGAAGATCTGATTATTCCGGTTTGTAGGAGTCCTTCAGGGACGTGGTTTTGTTAAAGACAGGGTGCTCCGGCGTGGAGTCCTTGTCTTTTACGTAATAGCCGGTACGCTCAAACTGCACGGCAATGCCGGAGTTGTCTTCCAGGAGGGCAGGTTCGGCCCAGCCTTTGCCCTGCACCAGGCTCTCGGGATTCAGGAAATCCTTGTAGTCTTTGTCTTCGGGGACCTGGGACATATCGGCCAGGGTGAAGAGGCGGTCGTAGTTGCGGAGTTCCAGTTCCTGGGCGTGGGCTTCGCTCACCCAATGGATGGTGCCCTTGACGGCGCGGTACTCAGTGGACGGATCGTAGGTGCACTTGAGCTCCGTAACTTCTCCGTTTTCATCCTTAACAACTTCGTTACATTTAACGATATACGTGTATTTGAGGCGCACTTCGCCGTCCGGCTTGAGGCGGAAGAACTTCTTGGGAGCGTCTTCCATGAAATCGGCCCGGTCTATGAGGAGGTTGCCGGTGAAGGGGACGCGGCGCTTGGCACCGTCCGGGTCTGCGGGATTGAGCGGGCAGTCAAACCATTCCACCTTGCCTTCCGGCCAGTTGGTGATGGTGAGCTTGATAGGATCCTGCACCACCATGTAACGGTTGGAACGCTCGTTGAGGTCCTGGCGGACGCACCATTCCAGCAGCTGGATGTCCATGAGCTGGTCACGCTTGGACACGCCAATCTTGTCGCAGAACATCTTGAGGGCGCCAGCGGTATAACCGCGGCGGCGCACACCGCAGAGGGTGGGCATGCGAGGGTCGTCCCAGCCGCTTACGAGGCCCTTCTGCACCAACTCCAGGAGCTTGCGCTTGCTCATGAGCGTATAGGTGAGGTTGAGGCGGGCAAACTCGTACTGATGGGAAGGATAGATGCCCAGGGTCTGGATAAACCAGTCGTACAGCGGGCGGTGAACGTCAAACTCCAGCGTGCAGATGGAGTGGGTGATATGTTCGATGGAGTCGCACTGGCCGTGGGTGTAGTCGTACATGGGGTAGATGCACCACTTGTCTCCGGTGCGGTGATGATGGGCAAACTTGATACGGTACAGCAGCGGGTCACGGAACATCATGTTGGGATGGGCCATGTCAATCTTGGCGCGGAGCACCTTCTCTCCCTCGGCGTACTTGCCTTCCTTCATTTCGCGGAAGAGCTTGAGGTTCTCCTCGGGGGTGCGGTCTCTCCAGGGGCTGGGAGTGCCGGGCTTGTCCACGGTACCGCGGTTCACACGGATCTCTTCCTGGGTCTGATCATCCACATAGGCCAGGCCGCGTTTGATGAGGTCTTCGGCCCACTCGTAGAGCTGGTCAAAATAGTCGCTGGCATACAGTTCCTTGTCCCACTGGAAGCCCAGCCACTTGATGTCCTCCTTGATGGAGTCCACGTACTCGGTATCTTCTTTGGTGGGGTTGGTATCGTCGTATCTCAGATTGGTCTTTCCGCCATATTTTTGAGCCAGGCCGAAATTGAGGCAGATGCTCTTGGCATGGCCCAGGTGCAGGTAACCGTTGGGCTCCGGAGGGAAGCGGGTCATGATGCTGTCCACTTTGCCTTCGGCCAGGTCTTTTTCAATGATTTCTTCCAGAAAATTGAGTTTGCGCTCTTCCATATACTATAATGAATTAACTTCCAAAGGTACGAAAAAATCTCCATTTAAGTCTGATTAAAAATATTTTTCGTATTTTTGCACGATTTAACGTTACTAAAAACCTGTTAAAGAATGGGACTTTTACACGCCAGACTGGCCAAGTATGACCTTCCTCAGAAAATGATGGAAAAGGGTATCTACCCTTATTTCAGACAAATAACCAGCAAACAGGGAACCGAGGTGACCATGGACGGCCACAATATTATGATGTTCGGTTCCAACGCATACACCGGCCTCACCGGAGACGAGCGCGTGATCAACGCCGGCATCGAGGCCCTCAAGAAGTACGGTTCCGGTTGCGCCGGCTCCCGTTTCCTCAACGGAACGCTGGACATCCACGTACAGCTTGAGAAGGAACTCGCAGAGTTTGTGGGAAAAGACGAAGCCCTGGTCTTCTCTACCGGCTTCACCGTGAACAGCGGTGTCATCCCCCAGCTCCTCACCAAGGACGATTTCATCATCTGCGACGACCGTGACCACGCCTCCATCGTGGACGGCCGCCGTCTGTCCTTTGCCAAGGGCCTCCACTACAAGCACAACGACATGAAGGACCTGGAGCGTTGCCTCAAGCGCTGCCCCAAGAACTCCGTGAAACTCATCGTGGTGGACGGTGTCTTCTCCATGGAAGGAGACCTGGCCAAGCTCCCCGAGATTGTGGAGCTCAAGCACAAGTACGACAATGTAGTGATCATGGTGGACGAAGCCCACGGCCTGGGTGTCTTTGGCAAGCAGGGCCGCGGCGTCTGCAACCACTTCGGCCTCACGGACGAGATTGACCTCATCATGGGTACCTTCTCCAAGAGCCTCGCCGCCATCGGCGGTTTCATTGCGGCCGATAAGATCATCATCAACTGGCTCCGTCACACCGCCCGCACCTACATCTTCCAGGCTTCTGACACGCCCGCCGCTACGGCATCGGCCCTGGAAGCCCTGCACATCATCCAGAAAGAGCCCGAGCGCATCACCAACCTCTGGGACGTGACCAACTACGCCCTGCGCCGCTTCCGCGAAGCCGGCTTCGAAATTGGAGAGACCGAGAGCCCCATCATCCCGCTCTACGTGCGTGACCTGGAAAAGACCTTCATCGTAACCAAGCGTGCCTTTGACGAGGGCGTATTCATCAATTCCGTGATCCCGCCGGCATGCGCCCCGCAGGACACCCTCATCCGCTTCTCCCTGATGGCCACCCACACCCGCGAGCAAGTAGACCGCGCCGTGGAGGCCCTCACCAAAGTCTTCAAGGAAGAAGGCATCATCAAATAATAAAATAAGAGGCGCGAGCCTCTTATTTTTTTACTTCTGAAGTAGTTCTGCGGCTTTGTCCGTGTCGGCCTCGTTCAGGACCAGGGAGATGGAGAGTTCCTCGCCACCCTGGGCCGATGCGATGACGTTGATGCCGGCGGCGCCCAGCTTGCTGAAGACGGCACCGGACGTGCCGGGCAGATTGCGCATGCGGCTGCCGAAGACCGTAACGATGCCCACGGCCTGGTTGAGGACCACGACGTCGTCCAGCGGGAGGAGCGGATTGTCCTGGAACAGGCTGCGGATGGCCTCGAGGGCGCAGTCTTTCTGAGCCTCCTGGATGGCGAAACTGATGCTGTACTCAGAGGAAGTCTGGGCAATGAAACGGACATTGACGCCGGCGGCGGCCAGGCAGGAGAAAATGCCTCCCGACATACCCACGCGGCCCAGCAGGCCCGTTCCGTATACGGTAATGAGATTCAGATCCTTGTCTGCGATGACACCGGTCTTGTGGGAAGAACCGGTGGAGATGATGGTTCCCTCGAAGTTCTCGTCTTCTATGTTCTTGACCAGAATGGGGATGCCGGCATTTTTGGCCGGCCAGATGGCCGAAGAAGAGAAGGGAGCATTGGCCGATGCGCAGTAGTGGGCGGCTTCGTCATAAGTCATGGCCGGGATGCCTCCCACGCCGGGAGCCTCAATGTGGAACTCGATGCTCTGGGCCTCCATCACGGCGGCGATGAGCGAAGCCATCATATGGGCGCCGTCCTTGCCCACGCGCACCACATAGCCGGAATCCAGCATACCGTAACCGCCGGCAATGACGATGGGGCCCTTGACGCCGGAGCATCGGGTGCTGATCTGGGCCTTGGAAGCGGCCCAGTCAAAATGCTGGTTGCCGTTGGCATCCTGGCGGCAGATCATGAGCTGGGTGCCGTCCAGGAGGGTTCCTCCCACCTGGTGGTACAGGGCCAGCGCGCACAGGCGCGAGCACTTGGCCAGCACGTAATCTTCAATGGCATAGGCCGAAGCCTGCACGTACATAGCCTCCCTCAGATAGGTGGCTACGGTGTCCACGGTTTCGTCCACTTTCTGCAGGTAATCTTCTCCGGTGGCCATTGCGCAGAAATGCTCACGGATGGCTACGATTTCTTCGAAAGCCTGCTTCTTCTCCACTACGGTCTTGCGAACGGCATCCCGGAAAAGGGCTTCGATTTTTTTACCGGGCCGCACCACGGCCACGGTGCTCTCGTCGCACAGAGAGACAATCTGGGCGAGAGTACGCTGCTTGAGAACGAAAGATTTTACAATCATGATGTGAACGGTTTACGTACTCACAAAATTACGAATATTCTCCGTTTATCCCAAAATATTCTTATTTTTGTAAAAACGACGGGAATTATGAAAAAGATTCTGCTTTTCACACTCCCTTTGCTGATGGGCGCCTGCACGTCTGTCGTAAACCCCTTCCCCCCGGAGGCCCATCTGTACAGCCTTACCTCGGGGCAGGAGCTCACCGGCCCCAAAGCCGCCCGCGAACCCGCCGTCTACGGCACCGTGGAAACCCAGCTTTACAACGGTCCCCAGGCCTACAGTTTTGTCCGTTTTAAAGCCTCCGACTACCAGCTGGAGGTGGTCAACGCCCCGGCCCAGCAGGCCGACAGTACCAGCGCCCTCTGCCTCAAGCACGGCGCCCTGGCCGGCATCAACGGCAGCTATTTCGATATGGGGGAACTCACCCCCGTCACCTATGTGAAAGACGACGGCTTTGAAGTGGGCAGCACCACGCCCGGAGAATTCTTCCGCACCAACGGAGCCGTGCTCCTGGACATCGATAACGTTGCCATCGACGCCACCCAGCCCGACACCACCTGGACCGGAGGAGAAGGCTGGAGAGAGGTCATGGCCAGCGGCCCCATCCTCCTGGACGAGGGCCAGACAGTGGTCTATGAAGAAGGAATCCCCCATTGGAAGGGCTTCTACGCCTATCGGCATCCCCGTTCCCTGGTGGGAGCCGACGCCGCCGGTTACATCTGGCTGCTGGTAGTAGACGGCCGATCCGAAGGCCACGCCGATGGAATGACCATAGCCGAACTCACCCAACTGGCCCAGTCCCTGGGCCTCACGGATGCCCTCAACCTGGACGGTGGCGGTTCCTCTACCCTCTGGACCCTTCCCGCCGGGGTCATCAATCATCCCAGCGACAACGGAGCCTTTGACGCCGTGGGTCAGCGCATCGTACCCAACGTCCTTATTGTCAAACCTTTATAGTATCCCCATATGAAACACATTGGAACCCTGGCCCTGATTCTGCTGCTGGTTGGCTGCGGATCGGCCAAAATCTCTTCCGAACATCAGCGCTACAACGAACAGCGCCTGGCGGTTGCCGTCCAGCAGAAACTGGACAGCCGCAACTACCGGATTGAAGTCAATTACATGATTCCTCTCCGCACCGCGGCCAAAGTGCTCACCAGTCCCTATTCCCTCAAGGTAAAGAACGACTCCATCTTCTCCCACCTCCCCTACTACGGCAATGCCCACAGCGCGGGTTACGGAGACCTGGGTGGCGGCGGACTCGTCTTTGACGCCCCCATCAAGGAATACACGGACCTGGGAACCAAGAAGGACCGCCACACCATTATCATCGATGTGGCCACCAGCGGTGACGTCCTCCGGTACACCTTAACCGTCTTCGACAACGGCAACACGGACATCAACGTCAGCAGCCGCAACCGGGACGATATCAGCTATCGCGGAACGCTCCGCTTCCAAGACAAATAGCGGGAATTACTCCTGAGCCAGAATCTCCTGGGCCCGCTTCAAGGCCAGGGAGATGTGGCTGCAGACATTTTCCTTGCCCACAATCTCGTCCACTCCGGCCTTCTCCAGCACCTGCATCACGTTGGGGTTCACGCCGGAGAGGACTACTTTTACGCCCAGCTGGGAGCACATGCGGCACATGTTGGACAGGTTGTGCACACCGGTAGAGTCAATGAACGGGACCTTGCGCATGCGGATGATGCGCACCTTGGCGCGCTCGCTGGCGCGGGTGTCGCCCATCATTTCCTCAAACTTGTTACCGATGCCAAAGAAATAGGGGCCGTTGATCTCGTACACCTTCGCGCCCTCGGGGACAATCAGGTGCTCCAGGTTGCCCTGGATGTCGGTATCGGCCGTGGGATCGATCTCGTCGCTGATGACGGAGACATTGGTGGTCTCGGCCATCCGCTTCATGCACAGCAGGCAGGCGATGAGCACGCCCACCTCAATGGCGACGGTGAGGTCAAAGATGACGGTGAGGAAGAAGGTCACCAGCAGCACGATGATATCGGACTTGGGATTGCGCAGGATGGCCCGGAAGCTGCGCCACTCACTCATGTTGTAGGCCACCACCACCAGGATACCGGCCAGGCAGGACATGGGGATGTACTGCACCAGGGGCATCAGGAACAGGTAGATGAGAGCCAGTACAATGGCGTGGGCAATACCGGCCACGGGCGTGCGGCCACCGTTGTTGATATTGGTCATGGTACGGGCGATGGCGCCGGTAGCGGGAATTCCGCCGATGAGCGGAGACACCATGTTGGCAATACCCTGGGCCACCAGTTCCTGGTTGCTGTTGTGGTGGTCGCCAATGACACCGTCGGCCACGGCGGCAGACAGCAGGGACTCAATGGCGCCCAGCATGGCAATGATCATGGCCGGCTGAGCCAGGCGGGTAATGCTGTCCCAGGTAATCTCCGGCACTTCCGGATGCGGGAGGGCCGATGAGATGGAGAAGCGGTCTCCGATGGTCTCGATGCCCTCGATGCCCAGGGCCTTGAGGCCCAGGACGGCCAGCGTCATGAGGATGATGGCGGCCAGGGAACCGGGAATGCGGCGACTGATCTTGGGAGTCAGGAGAATGATGAGGATGCTGCAAAGGCCCACCAGCAGCGACCACCAGTTGATGGTGCCGACGTTCTGGGCATACACCACCCACTTGTCCAGGAAGCCGGCCGGAACGCTCTCGATCTGCAGACCGAAGAGGTCTTTGATCTGCGTGGCAAAGATGGTGAGGGCGATACCGGAGGTAAAGCCCACCACGATGGGATAAGGGATGTATTTAATAATGGTACCCAGGTGCAGGACGCCCATCAGGATGAGGAAGGCACCGGCCATGAAAGTAGCGATCATGAGGCCGCTCATGCCATACTCCTGGATGATTCCGTAAACGATCACAATGAAGGCACCGGTGGGGCCACCGATCTGCACCTTGCTGCCACCGAAGAACGAGATGAGGAAACCGGCCACGATGGCGGTAAGGATACCGGCCTCCGGCGAGGCGCCGGAAGCGATACCGAATGCGATGGCCAGCGGAAGGGCTACGATGCCCACAATGACACCGGCCAGAAGGTCCTGTACTAAATTCTGCTTGCTGTATCCGTCCTTAAGGACCGTAAAAAGCTTGGGTCTGAAATCTCCTTTGATTCCCATAATTTCAGTCTTGTCAAAAAAAACGGCCGCAAAGGTACGCTTTTTAAAATATTTTAACAAGGAATATTTTAAAAATTTTTAACAAGGCCGAAAGGGGGCATCATCAGCCCCAGACCTCACGCGCAACTTCCTGCACCAGACGGAGTTTGGCCCACTGTTCCTCTTCGGTGAGCTTGTTGGGCACACCTGCAATTATCCGTGGACAGCAAAATATTGTTTGTGCCCCCCATCAAGGCGGCGGTTTACATCCGGTCTCCGATAAAGAGGTTGATGGCGGTCAGGAGTTTCTTTCCCTGAAGGTAAGGCAGATTGACATGGTAGGACTGGGGCCACATACAGATGGCCTTTCCGGCCATGATCTGGGCAATGCGGTACATCTTCTCCTTGTGCTCAGGCGTATCCCAGACGGGGCCGAAGTACTGTCTTCCCATAGACTGATAGAAATGCGTAAGCATCTTTCTGTCCATGTGGAAAAGGTTCCGGAGCAGCGGATTGGGACCGTACCCGCTCATGTGGGAGAGGATGTTGAAATCCAGCAGGGGGTCTCCATAGCCGAAATCGCCCAAATCTATCCAGTACACCTTGCCCTGTGCGGTAATGATATTGCAGGGATTAAGGTCTCCGTGCAGGCAGGTGGTTGCAGGCTCCAATTCGTCAAGATAGCCTGCCAGCCTTGCCTTGACATTGTCCGGAATCACCTTGTTCTCCATAATCATTTCCCGGGTACGCAAGGCAATATTGTCAAAAGATTCCGTATTGCATGGAATGGAGTGAAGCGCCTTGGCATATTCTGCCGTAACGCCGGCCAGTTCCTCCAGCCGTTCGGGATGGTCGGCAATAATCCTTCCGAACGACTCCTTGCCTTGAATCCGCTGGACAGTCATGCCGTAACGCTGCCCGTCCGTTACAAACTCATAAGGTTCGGCCGATGGAATCCCCATTTGAAAGACTGCCTTGGAGCGTAGAAACTCCTCCTCCGCCTTGCTGGCAGAAATGCCGGGTTTATTCAACTTAAGGATTACGGAGTCGTCTGTCTTGTTGTAGTACGATTCCCCGAAACCTCCTCCGCCAAAAGATACCCATTCTTGAAGGTCAACGATTTTTGCTTCCATCGTACAATTATTTTGTGCAAAAATAAGAAAGATTTTTCAAGTATTTGCCAAAAGCATTTCCCATTTATCCCTGTACTTGCTGAGAGCGTCCCTTTCGATGTGGATTTTTATCGGGTAATCAGGACTTGGCGGTTTTTATACACGCTATTCTTCATCCGGTTGCTGCCCGTCGTGAGCCTTCCAGGCACATTCGGTAATCTTCATGTCCGTGAATACGGCCGTGAAGGAAGACTCTTCCGGCGAGCAGGCATAAATGCCGAAGCTGATCTCACCCGTGGCAGCGTACATATGGCACACCCGCATCTGGCTAAAGTTGATGCCATCGACGGAGCATTCGATGCAGAAGTCGTCCTCCCGGCGGGAGAGGCGGTACCACATAGTTTTCACTTCGGCCGATATAGCCGTGGTAGCCCAGTCGGAGTAACCGTTGTTCGTGGCCACGCTGCCCAGGTGCTGGAAATCTTCGTTCTCGAACTCTACGGAGCCTTTGAGCCAGTTGTCGCTGTCCAAGTACATCACGATGCCGCACTGGTCGAAACGCTGGTGGCTCTGCGTGAAGTCAGTCTTTACCACGAAACTGAAGAACTTCTCCCTGGTCTGCATCTGCAGCACGGGGGCATTGTCGTTCCTAAAATGGTAGTATGTCCGCTGCCAAAGGTCCGTATGCGGAGCAGTAGAAATGGAGATGACACCGTCCTTGATTTCACAGGCAGCAGGCTCTCTGATCCACCGCATCTGCTCAAGGTCAATTTGTCCGCCGTTAGCAAGTGCATCGGCCACACTGTCGGTAAAATCAGCGTCAGACGCTTTCTGTGACGGGTTTCCACAAGCAATTGCGAGCAGGCAGAAACCAAGGAAAATGGATTTAGTGATTTTGGTCATATGGTTGATTGTTACTGTTATTCGACAAATTCGAATTCGAATACAAAGATAAGTCTTTTGTCAAAATAGTAGCTATTACAAGCCCAACGTCCCACCTTCTGGACCGTTAGGCCGAAAAAACGCACGCGGACACGAAACCCCATGTCTGGGTGTCCGAGCACCCTAGAGGCCGTTTTCGTGCTCGAAGTGCCTAAAATCAAGGGTCCGAGCACCGTAGAGCCGGTTTTGGTGCTCGGAGGAGCAAATCGGAGAGATTCCGGAGCGAAGCGACCCAGGGGGTCTGGGGGATTAGGCCCCCAGTGAGTCGAAGACTCTTGGCTCCGCTACGAAAAAAAGAACCAGCCGGCTGACTGATTCTTTTTTTTTAGTAGCGGAGGCAGGACTCGAACCTACGACCTCCGGGTTATGAGCCCGACGAGCTACCGACTGCTCTACTCCGCGGTTTGGGAATGCAAAGGTAAGGAGTTTTTTTGAAAACTCCAAATTTTTAATTCCGATTGATAGTTTGTATCTTTCGGAAAATCTCGGCATATGAAAAAGATTGTCATATTACTTGCGGCACTGGTCGCACTGGTCTCTTGCGGAACAAATCCTGCTCAGAAAACGGCAGGCGGCAGTATTGAAGTAACCCTCCACAACCCCATCATTTCCGGCTTCAGCCCGGATCCTTCCGTGGTGGCAGTAGAGGGTGATTACTACATCGTAAACTCTACGTTCCACTATTTCCCGGGCGTTCCGGTGTATCACAGCCGGGATTTGCAAAATTGGGAACAAATTGGCAATGTACTGGACCGTCCTTCCCAGCTTCCTCTGGTAGAATCCAATGCCTCGCTGGGCATTTATGCGCCCACCATCCGCTATAACGAGGGCACTTTCTACATGATTACCACCAATGTGGGAAACGGTGGTAACTTTATGGTGTCGGCCACCAATCCAGCCGGTCCGTGGAGTGAACCCATCTGGCTGGAGCAACAGGGAATTGACCCTTCGCTCTATTTTGAAGACGGAAAGTGCTACATGGTTTCCAACCCGGACGCCACCATTACCCTGTGCGAGATAGACCCTGTTACCGGCGCCACGCTTAGCCCCGGGAAAGCCCTCTGGAGGGGCACAGGAGGCCGATTCCCGGAGGGCCCGCATATCTACAAGCACGACGGCTGGTACTATCTGCTCATCTCTGAAGGCGGCACGGAACTGGCGCATAAGCTCACGGTAGCCCGAAGCCGTAACATCTATGGCCCCTATGAGGCCAACCCCGCCAATCCCATCTTTACGCATTGCTCGCTGGCGGCCCAGGAAAGTAATATCCAGGGCACCGGCCATGGGGATTTATTCCAGGCGGCCGATGGCTCCTGGTGGATTGTATTTCTGGCTTATCGCCGATATGGCGGCGACTTCCATCACCTGGGCCGGGAGACTTTCTTGGCACCCGTCTCCTGGGAGAAGGGCTGGCCGGTGGTGAACGGCGGGCAGCCGGTTGCCGAGGAGATGACCGTTCGCATGAGCGCTGTGCCGGAGGCCCCCCAGCCCGAAAGCATCCATTATGATTTCTCTGCCATCGGCCCGGAGTGGATGCACATCCAGCATCCCGTGGAGGAGAACTATACAGTCAAGGATGGAGTCCTCACCCTCACGGGCAACGGGGATGGATTTGACTGGGGAGAATGGCATCCCTCCGCATTGCTGCGCCGCCAGAAAGCGGCAGAATGCCAATTTGGCACCGAAGTCACTCTGCTGGAAAACGGCGAGGCCGGCCTGGCCGTTTATCAGACCCATAACGGCCACTTGGAGTACTTTGTCCGTCGCGAAGGACAGCGCTGCCAGGCCGTTCTCCGTATCCGGCTCCACAGCATTCTCCATGAACAGGCTGTTGCAACGATCCCTTCCCCATCGGCCCGACTGGATGTACTGGCCTTTGGAGATCACTACGAGTTCCTCCTGAACGGACAGCCGTTCGGCACCATTGATTCTAAATTGCTTAGCACGGAAATGGCCGGCGGCTTTACAGGCGTCACCATAGGCCCCTACTGCCGCAGCGGAAAGGCTTCCTTCAAGGGTTTTGATTACCAGGAGCGGTAATTACCCCAAGAACTCCAGGATGGCGGGGAGCTCGGAAGCGGGGAATGCCTGCTGGGCGCCGGTGGAAAGGTTCTTGATATTCACGGTGCCGGCCTCCATCTCGGTGGAGCCGTTGATGGAGATGAACGGGATGGCCTTTTTGTCGGCGTAGTCAAACTGCTTCTTGAGCTTGGTAGCCTCGGGGTACACCTCCACCGCCACGCCGGCCTCGCGAAGGGCCTTGGCGATGGGAAGGACGTAACGGAGTTCATCGGCCCCCATCACGGCAAAAAGGAGCTGCGTGGAAGACTCCAGGGCCTCCGGGAAGAGGTTCAGGCCCACCAGCACATCGTAGATACGGTCTGCACCAAAGGAGATGCCCACGCCGGACAGATCGGGCAGGCCGAAGATGCCGGTCAGGTTGTCGTACCGGCCGCCACCGCAGATGGAACCGATTTCCCAATCCAGCGCCTTTACCTCGAAGATGGCGCCGGTATAATAGTTAAGGCCGCGGGCCAGGGAGAGGTCCATCTCCACCGGAGCGGAAACGCCGGCAACGGCAATGAGGCCGAAGAGCTCCGACAGCTCATCCAGGCCCTTGAGGCCGGTCTCGGAGACCACGCCGGAGGCGCTGCCGCCGTTAAACAGGCCGCGCATGGCGGCGAGCTTCTCCTCGAAGCCGCCCTGCAGGGAAAGGATCTGCTCGATGACGGCGATGCCGGAGGCAGCCAGTCCTTTTTCGGCCATTTCTTCCTTGACCTTCTCTATGCCAATCTTGTCCAGCTTGTCAATAGCCACGGTGATATCCACCACCTTGTCCGGGGCGCCGGCAATCTCTGCAAAGCCGGTGAGCACCTTCCTATTATTAATATGGATACCCACGCGCACGCCCAGCTTGCCAAAGACGGCGTCTACCATCTGCACCAGCTCCAGCTCGTTGACCTGGCTACGGGTGCCGATCACGTCCACGTCGCACTGGTAGAACTCACGGTAGCGGCCCTTCTGGGGACGGTCGGCCCTCCAGACCGGCTGGATCTGGAAGCGCTTGAACGGGAACGAAATCTCGTTCTGGTGCTGCACCACATAACGGGCGAAGGGCACCGTCAGGTCATAACGCAGGCCTTTTTCCGGGGCCAGGTCGGCCTTTTCGCCGCTGTTCTGGATACGGAAGAGGAGCTTGTCGCCTTCCTCTCCGTACTTGCCCAGCAGCGTGGAGAGATTTTCCTGCGCAGGGGTCTGGATTTCCTGGTAACCATAGGTGCGGAAAACGCTGCGGATGGTGTCAAACAGGTAGTTGCGACGGGCCATTTCCGTTTGGCCAAAGTCGCGGGTTCCCTTGGGTATAGAGGGTTTTTGAATAGCCATTTTCTGAAATTTTGGCAAAGTTAAGAAAAAATGTCTTATCTTTGTTTTCCCATTGCGAGATTAGCTCAGTTGGTAGAGCGTTGGCTTCCCAAGCCGAAGGTCGCGAGTTCGAGACTCGTATCTCGCTCAATTCTTTTCGAGAAGAGATCTCAGATAATCCACGTCAAAGAACTTGGTGAAGTCCTTCATGGGGACGGTCTGTTCCGTGCCGTTGGGGAGCTTGAGCGTGAGGTCTATTTTCCCATCCGTTGCAATAGGCAGATCCGGGGTTACGCCGGCATCGATATTCTCTCCGTCCAGGGTGTTGAGCCGGGCGCGGAACGACGAAATCTGGAAGCAGAAACCGTCGGCCGTGCACATGGCCTGGATGGCGCAGGCGCCGCCACCGGAAGTGGCTCCCATGACAGGAACGCCGGCATCCTTGAGGATGGACGGAAACAGGTTGCCGCAGGAGAAGGACATGCCGGAGGTGAGCACGGCAAAGTTGAGGTCGTAGTGGACATCCTTGTCGGCCTCGTTGAACACGCCGTCAAAATTGCGGTCCACCTCATAGGCCACAAAGGACTTCTGACCGGTGAGGGGGTTGTCCATGCTGATATAGCTCTCGTTCAGGATGAGGGAGGTCATGGCCACCACGAGGTCGGCCGATCCGCCGCCATTGGCCGAAATATCGATGATGAGATTCTTTACCTCAGGGTCGGCCGCCGCTTTCTGGAGCGCGTCCAGGAAAATGACCATGTCATCCTCCCGGGTATTGCCCACGGTGGGCATGGGACCATGGCCGGCGTAATACTTGTTCCAGGCCTCGTTGTCGGTGTCGTTGAAGGAATCAAAGACGCAGACGGCCGTATCTCCCTTCTTATAATAGGTCACGCCTTCTCCATAGGATTTGGGCCGAAGATTGTTGATGGCCATCTGGTCCGTCATCATCTCCATCATGGAGCCCACGGCCGTCATCACTTCCATCACCACATCCTGGTTCTCTGCCAAAACGGCCTGATAGGCGGCCGTCAGATCGGCATCGTCCTTTTCCAGGGCCGATGTGATGTCCATGGCGGTATGGCCGTCGTAATAGATGCCCGTGAGGCCCATCATGCCCACAAAATAGTCGGCCAGATTCTCCGAGAGCAGGAGCTTCTTGATGGTGGCGCCGCAAGCCACGTCCTCTTCCAGGGTCTTGTCCAGGCCCTTGGTGCGGAGGCTCTCGTTGTACTTGACACGGCCCGGATAGCCATAGAAGTGGTCCATGGCAAAGCACAGTTCCTTGTAGTTGAACTCCGCCAGGTTGGCCGGGCGGGTGGTACGGGCTACCAGGGGTTTGTTGTAGGTGGAATCAATCTCTGCCAGGCTCACTTCGTTGACCGAGGTATTGGCCACCACCTTCTCTCCGTTGAAGCCGGCATGGTGGTAGAAGAGGTCGCTGTACAGGTCGGCCAGGGTGGCAAAGGGGAAGTAGACCTTGCCCTTTCCATCGGCCCGGATATCTATTCCGTAAGCACCGAAATCCAGCGTGGTGGTTGCCTTCTCCGGGGAAGAATACAGGCCCTTGTAGCGCACGAACGGCATTCCGTCATAGTAGACATTGGCCATGCCGGGCTGCAGCAGACCCATCTGATTGGTGAAGGCTTCATACTGATCCGACACAAACACGTCCGTCCCCACATTCACAACGGCCGATGCACTGGCATTGGTGAGGGTATACTCTCCCAGGCCGGTGTGGGTTACCTTCATCACGGAACCCGGCAGCACGATGGACTGGAAATCGGCGGCCGAAATATAGGCCACGTCCGGCATATCCTCATAGAAACGGAGCGTAACCTTGGAATCCGGAGCCACCTTGGTAACGACGGGGAAGACGCGCTCGGTATAGGCGCCACCGTCGGGCTTTTCATCGGCCACTTGGTTTTGGGCCGAATACAACCGGGGACTGCAGGCGGTCACCACCAGAAGGGCCGCCAGAGCGGAGAGAGAAACAAGCTTTTTCATTTTGTAACTAGTTCAATTTTATACTACAAATATAATGTAGGTTTTTCAAAATTTGGTTATATTTGTGGGAAATTTCTAACTTTTCGCACAAAATGGAAGAAAAAGAAGGCAAATACCTCTTTGGAGTGGTCAAGGTGGGAGACAAGGGACAGATTGTGATTCCCAAGGAAGCCCGCAAGATTTATGACGTAAAGCCCGGCGACACCCTGATGCTGCTGGGAGACCAGAAAGGAATGGCCCTGTTGAAGACCGACGTTTTCCAGGGCATTTTGGACCAGGCCATGGAGGGGCTCACCCGATGAGAAAGCATTGGATGGACAATCTGCGCTGGGTCACCGTGCTCCTGGTGCTCTTCTATCACGTCATCTACTTCTACAACAATAAAGGCGTCTTTGGCGGCATCGGCGGATTCGGCCCTTATCCGGAAACGCCGCAGTACCAGGACGTAGTTATGTACATCCTGTACCCGTGGTTCATGCCGCTGCTGTTTATCCTGGCCGGCATCGGCGCCCGCTATGCCCTGGAGAAGAAAAGCGCCAAAGAATGGTTCAAGGCCCGCACCCGAAAGCTGCTGCTTCCGGGAACCATCGGCCTGTTTGTGTTCCAATGGATGACCGGGTATTTCAATACGGCCGTAGCCCGGGGAACCGGCATATTGGACGGCCTGCCCGGTGTGGCAAAATGGGCTATCATGGCCGTGAGCGGCATAGGTCCGCTCTGGTTTGTGCAGCTTCTATGGCTGCTGAGCCTGGTGCTGCTGGCTGTGCGCGCTATGGATAAGAACGACAAGTTCTGGAACGCTTGTGGAAAGCTGAACATAGTGTGGATCATTATGCTGGGCGTGTTGTTCTGGGCCAGTGCGCAAACGCTCATCAGGAATCCCCGCCCCGAAAGCGCCGACGGCCTTCTGAACCTTTACAAACCCATCTTCTACCTGGTCTCCTTCCTGCTGGGTTACTTTGTGTTTTCCCACGAAGAGGTTCAGCAGAAGATTAAGCAGGCCTGGATTCCGCTGCTCAGTTGTGCGGTAGTAGCAGGAACCATACTCACTGTCACCACCTTCGGCCAGGACAATACCTCGGCCACCTACATGGGCAGTCCCCTCAACTGCCTTTACGGCTGGCTGTCCTGCCTGGCTATGATGGGCTGGTTCCAGGCCCAATTTAACTGCACCGACAAATTTGCCGGCTATATGACCCGCACCAGCTATGGCCTCTATGTGGTCCACTACCTGGTTGTAGCCAGTCTTGGTTACATGATGAAAATGTATACCCAGCTGCCGCCGGTAGCCATGTACGTCATCCTCACCCTTGCGGTGTTCACCCTCTCCCCTGCCCTGTACGAGGTCCTTCACCGCATTCCGTTTATCCGCTGGTGCGTCTTTGGAGAAAAGAAACAAGCTTAGTATGAAACGAATCATTACCCTCTTCCTACTCACGGGCGCCCTGGTGGCCTGCTCGTCCCAAAAAGACCTTTCCGGAACCTGGGAGTTCTCGCTGGACCCGAGCGGAACCTTCCAGGCCGATGCCCCCTTCGAAGACACCATCATGCTGCCGGGAACCACCGACCTGGCCGGGAAAGGACAGGAGCCGGGAGAAACGGTGGAGACCGGCCGGCTCACCCGTCGCCACGCCTACGTGGGCAAGGCCTGGTACCGGAGAACGGTCACCGTTCCGCAGGCCTGGAAAGACAAAGACCTCTGCCTCTTCCTGGAGCGCACCAAAGCCACTACGCTCTATCTGGACGGCGTCCTCATGGGCATCTGCAACGACGTCTCCACCCCGCAGAGCTATCTGCTGGAGCCGCTTAAACCGGGCAAACACACCCTGACCCTCTGCGTAGACAACGCCGGCGGCGTGCCGGAAGGCGTCATCCGCAGCTCGCACCTGTACTCGGAAGACACGCAGACCAACTGGAACGGTATCATCGGCCGTATCGAATTAGGGCCGGTCCAGACCCGGGAGAAGGCCTCCCCAGCCCGCATGCCCCGCCTGGAGATCCAGGACGGGCAGTTTCAGGCCGATGGGCATCCGGTCTTCCTCCGCGGCAAACACGATGCCTGCGTGTTCCCCCTCACGGGTCACACGCCCATGGACAAAGAGACCTGGCTCCAGTACTTTGAACAGTGCGCAGAGTACGGCATCAACCACGTGCGTTTCCACTCCTGGTGCCCGCCGGAGGCCGCCTTTGAGGCCGCCGACGAGCTGGGCATCTACCTCCAGCCGGAGCTCCCCTTCTGGGGCACGCTGGAAGGGGAGGAACTGCTCACCTTCCTCAAAAAGGAAGGCATCCACATTGTAAAGACTTACGGCCACCATCCCTCCTTCGCCCTCTTCTCGCTGGGCAATGAAGTCTGGGGAGAAGTCGCGGTGATGCAGGACCTGGTGGAGACCTTCCGCAGCCAGGCCCCGCAGATCCTCTACACCAACGGCACCAACGCCTTCCTGGGCTACCAGGGCTACGTGGAGGGAATGGATTTCCAGGCCACCTGCCGCACCGGCGGGGAGGCCTATGACGGATACCAGAAGCACGTCCGCAGCTCGTTCGCTTTCTGCGATGCCCAGGACGGCGGCATCCTCAACCGCTTCTATCCCAACACAAGTTACAATTATGCAGAAGCCCTCCAGAGCTCGCCGGTACCGGTCATCAGCCACGAGACCGGCCAGTTCCAGGCCTACCCGGACTATGCCCAGATAGAGAAATACACCGGCCCGCTGGAGCCCCGGAACCTCCTCGAATTCCGCCGCCGGCTGGAAGAAGCCGGGCTGGGAGATCAGGCGCAGGATTTTGCCCGCGCATCGGCCGCCTGGCAGGCAGAGTTATACAAGGCCGATATCGAGCTGTGCCTCCGCACCCCCGGCATGGGCGGCTTCCAGCTGCTGGACCTGCAGGACTACCCCGGACAGGGATCGGCCTATGTGGGCATCCTGGATGCTTTTATGGACAGCAAGGGAGCCGTGACCCCCGAGCAGTGGAGAGGCTGGTGCAGCGACATCGTCCCCCTGGCCCAGTTTGAGAAATACTGCTGGAGCACGGACGAGACCTTCCGCGCCCGCCTGGCCCTGGCCCAGTTTAGCCAAGAGCCCGTGACCGCCATCGAATGGTCCCTCTCTTCCGGCGCATCCGGCACCCTGGACGCCCCGGCCGGCGAAGGCCTGCTGGACGCAGGAGACATTGAGATAGACCTTTCCGGCATGGACGCCCCGGCGCAGCTGGAACTCACCGTGAAAGCCCTCACCGCCCAAGGCCCTCGCCAGAACAGCTGGCCCCTCTGGGTTTATCCGGCGGGCAACATGCCCGACAAGAGCGGCATTACCATTGTAAGGGAACTTTCTCCTTCGGCCCTCAAAGCCCTCCGCAGCGGCGCTTCCGTGCTGCTCATGCCTTCCGACACCACCAACACCGTAGGTGGTCTGTTTGAGACCGACTACTGGAACTACCGCATGTTCAAGGAGATCTGCGAGAGCAACGGAAAGCCCGTCTCCCCCGGCACGCTGGGCCTGTTGATGGACCCTTCCCACCCGCTGTTCCGCGAGTTCCCCACCCGGGAGCACACCTCTTGGCAGTGGTTCCCCATCACCAAGGCCTCGCATCCCGCCATCCTGGACCAGCTGGACGGCTACAAGCCCATCGTGCAGGTGATTGACAACGTGGAGCGCAACCACCGCCTGGGCCTGGTGTACGAGTTCAAAGTGGGCCCGGGCCGCCTGCTGGTGTGCTGCGCCAACCTGGAGGAAGTGCTGGATACGCCAGAAGGACGCCAGTTCTACAGCGCCCTCCTTAACTACATGCGTTCTCCGGAGTTTGCCCCCACTACTGAGCTGCCATAAAGAGCTCGGCCTTGAGGTAATCGATGTTTTCCTGGACAAACTTATAGCCGTTGGAGCCCGGACGGGCCACGGCCATATACTTCTCGTACCACTGGAGGGCCTGCTTGTAGTCTTTCTTCATCTGGTAACAGTAGCCTATGGTAGAGAGGGACTGGATAAACTTGGGATTGTACTGGTAGGCCAGTTTGTAGTGTTCGATGGCCTGGTCCCAGGAGTTCTGCTTCCGGTAGTAACCTACGCCATACTGCTGCTGGATGCGGGAGGCCACGGAAGGATCCGGCTGGATCATCTCCCAGGCCTTGTCCAGCCAGGGTTTGATTTCACTTTCAAAATGGTAGTACATGTCGGACTTGAGGGCGGCGATGGAATACGCCAGGCCCACGTCCGTGGAGTCGATCTGCCAGGCAGCCTTGAACTCCTGTTCGGCCCGATAGAGGGTCTTTTCCTGCCAATAGCACTGGCCCAGGTAAAAATGGATGGGGTAACTGTCGTTGCCTGCTTCCAGCTGGCGTTCAAATACCTGGATGGCATCCTTATACGCCTCCTTGCGGTACAGGGCCAGGCCCTGGAGCGGAGCGATGGTAAGATTATCCGGATCTACGGCCAGGAAAGGTTCGCTGAGGGACAGCGCTCCGTCAAAGTCTTCGGCATTAAGGAGGATGCCCATGGCCTTGGAGAGGGTGGTCTCGTTCATGGGGCGCAGGGCCAGCGACCGGCGGTAGTACCACAGGGCCGAATCGGCCTGCCTCATATTATTAAAGGAGTCGCCTATGTAGCTCACCACGGCGGGGATGGAGTCCCGTTGCAGCACCGCCTTCCCGGCCTCAATGCTCTGGGGATAAGCCTTGAGCCGGGAATAAATCTGCATGAGCCTTATCTTATAGAGAATACTGTCCGGGAAGCGGGCCGACAGCAGGAAATACGTACCCGCCGCGCTTTCCAGGTCTCCGCTCTGGAAGTGGCAGTCGGCCAGTTCGGCCATGACGGGTTCATCCACATCGCCGGGCTTTACCAGGGCCGAAAGTGCCTCCACCGCCTCGTCCGTGCGGTAGATACTCTTGAGGTAGCGGGCCTGGGCCAGGGCGGAATCGCGCTGGGTGGTCTGCGCCCCCAGCGGAACGCAGACCATGATCCACAGCCACAAAAGAAGGGTTCTTCTCATCGTCTGAGTTGGAAGATCACCGGGAAGGTATAGGTAACGGCAACGGGCCTACCCTCTTGCTGGCCCGGCTCCCACTTGGGAGAAGCGGAAACCACCCGCAGGGCTTCGGCGTCCAGGAGTTCATGGGCGCCCCGTATTACTTTGACATCGCGGACCACGCCGTCGGCACCCACGGTGAACTGGAGGGTCACCCGGCCCTGGATCTCGTCCTTCTTGGCCTGCTCGGGGTACTTGAGCTGGGAATTCACCCATTTGGAGAACTCGTTGGCGTCTCCGCCATTGAATCCGGGTTTGACATCAACCAGTTGGAACGGGATTTCCTCTTTGTCTTTCAGGGTTTCATCGGCCTCGGGGAGGGTGACCTGAACGGTTTCAGGAGTCACCTGCTGGACTTCCGGAGCAGGAACCTTGTTGTTCTTGGTAGGATTGCAGGCATACATGAAGACGGCCAGCACGGGGAGGAGGGCCAGATACGCATAGCGCATCCAGCGGGAGGAAGAAGTTTTTAGCATCATGGCGATACGGTTTTTAAGTTGGGCGTGCTGGAAGCCGCTGGCCAGGGTGAAACGGTGTTCTCCCACGGCTTTCCGCACCAGTAAAAATTGGTATTGGGTTGCATCGATGCCATTTTGAATCACGCCTTCATCGGCCTCATACTCGTGCAGGAGGCGGAGCTCCTCCCGGGCGATCCACACCAGCGGATTCCACCACAGGAGCAGCTGAAGGGGCAGGAATAACAGCAGGTCCACCGAGTGGCGGCACTGCACGTGCATGCGTTCATGGGTAAAGATGGCGGGGTTCTGCGCCAGGTCTTTCCGGCTCATGACCACCTTTCGGCCCCAGCTAAAGGACGGAACATCCTCTTCCAGCAGCACCAGGCGGCAGCCTTCGCGCTCCTGGACCTGGCCTTTCCGCATCAGCCGGCCCATGTTCCAGGCCGATACGCCATACAGCGCCAGCGTTCCTGCTATTCCGGCCAGGTACACGCCCAGCAGGACCGCCTGCCAGGGGAAAGGGGCCGATCCGGCAACAGTCTCGCCTTCGACGCCCACCAGGGTGGGAGCCTCCGACAGAACGGCAACCGTAACGGTTCTCAAGCGGATGAGCGGCAGCAGCAGGCACAGGTAGGAGCCCGTCAGCAGGAGAACGCGGTTCAGGCGGAAGAAAGTGGTGCGGCGCATGACCAGCAGGTAAAACGCATAGAACAGGCTCAGGTAGAGCCCGGCTCTGACTATATATAATAGGAACGGGCTCATTTGCGGTTCTTTTCAATTTGGGCAACCAGATCCTTGAGCTGCTGGAGGTCCATCTTGTCTTCTTCCACAAACTGGGAGACCAGGCTCAGATAGGAGTTGTCATAATACCGGGACACCACCTCGGAGATGGTACTGCCGCGGTACTCCCGCTCACTGGTCTTTACCTTGTAGCGGAAGGAGTTGGCCATGGGTTCCCGCTCCAGGAAGCCTTTTTCTTCCAGGAACTTCACCAGGGTGGCTACCGTATTGTAATGCGGTTTGGGATCGGGGATATAGGAGATCAAGTCCCTGATAAACAGGCTTCCGTGTTCCCAGAAGATGTTCATCAGCATCTCTTCTTTGGCCGTTAGTTTTTGCTTCATACGCTTTACTTCGTATAGTTTCCAACGGCAAAGATAATGCTTTTTCTCTTAACTCCTAATTTTTTTAGTAGTTTTCCTTAAAATTTTCGGAGAAGCTAGTTATTCGCCTCCGGGGTAATGATCACCCAGGTGCCCAGCTTGACGCGGTTCTTAAGGTCTACGATGTCCTCGTTGCGGAGGCGGACGCAGCCCTCGGTGGCGCGGGTGCCGATGCTCTCCGGGAACGGAGTGCCGTGGATGCCGATGTCCCGGTAACCGGGAACGTCCAGGCGCAGGAACCAGGGACCGTAGGCGTCCTTGATGGGGCCCTTGCCGTCCTTGAAGTCGTGGGGAATGCCCTTTGCGTAAAGCAGTTCGTTAATCTTGAAAGTACCTTCGGGGGTTTTGTTGTCTCCGCGCACCTGCTTGGGGCCAAAGTTCTTGGCCACGGAGCAGCCGTACTGCTTGATCACGTTTCCCTCCGCGTCTACCAGCGTAAGAGTCAGGGTGGGTTTGTCTACCACAATGAAAGGGGCCGAATCTACCTGCCCCAGGTACTTGGCAAAGGGGGCCTGGGCCCGGGCTGCGAACACCGGGAACAGGGCCAGCAAAAGGATGAGGATCTTTTTCATGGGAACAAAGGTACACTATTTTTTTGTATATTTGTGTTTACAACCACATAGCATCCAAAATGGACAAAAAAATAGCACTGAACCCTAACGAAGTAGTGGCTTTTCTGGAAAAAGCCCCGGAAAACTTCACAAGAGAAGACATGCTCACCTTCATTGAAGAGAAGGGCATCCGAATGATTGATTTCATGTACCCGGCAGAGGATGGGCGCGTCAAAACCCTCAACTTCACCGTCAACAGCCTCGAATATGCAGAGACCATCCTCACGGAGGGCGAGCGGGTAGACGGTTCCAGCCTCTTCCCCTCTTTCATCGAGGCCGGCAACAGCGACCTCTACGTGATCCCCCGCTACCGCACGGCCTTTGTGGATCCGTTCAACCAGATTCCCACGCTGTGCTTCCTCTGCGGCTTCTACGACAAGAGCGGCAAACCCTTTGACTGCGCGCCCCACGCCACGCTCATGAGGGCCGAAAAAGCCTTCGAAGCCTCCACCGGCATGCAGTTCGAGGCCATGGGAGAGCTGGAATACTACGTCATCTGCGAAGAGGACGATCTCTTCCCCGCCACGGACCAGAAAGGCTACCACGAGAGCGAACCCTTTGCCAAGCTCAACGACTTCCGCCGCGAGTGCATGGACCACGTGGCCAAGACCGGCGGCCAGATCAAATACGGCCACTCAGAAGTGGGCAACTTTACCCTGGACGGCAAAGTATACGAACAGAACGAGATTGAGTTCCTCCCCTGCCCCCTGGACACCGCCGCAGACCAGCTCCTGCTGGCCAAGTGGGTCATCCGCAACCTGGCCTACCGGAGCGGACTGGACGTAAGCTTCGCCCCCAAGATCACCACCGGCAAGGCCGGCAGCGGCATGCACATCCACATGCGCCTGATGAGAGACGGAAAGAACGCCACCCTGGGAGCCGACGGAAAACTCTCGGAAGAAGCCCGCGCCGCCATAGCCGGTCTCATGACCCTGGCGCCGTCCATCACGGCCTTCGGCAACAAGAACCCTACCTCCTACTTCCGTCTGGTGCCCCACCAGGAGGCCCCCACCAACGTATGCTGGGGAGACTGCAACCGCAGCGCCCTGGTCCGCGTACCGCTGGGCTGGAGCTCTGGAACGGACATGTGCAGCGCCGCCAATCCGCTGGAAAAGCAGGCCGATCACGACACCACCGCCAAGCAGACCTTCGAGATGAGAAGCCCGGACTGCAGTGCCGACATCTACCAGCTCATGGCCGGCCTCTGCGTGGCCGCCCGCAAAGGCCTGGAGATGCCCCGGGCGCAGGCCTTGAAACTGGCAGAAGAAACCTACGTGGACATGGATATCCACAAGAGCGAGAACGCCGCCCGCCTGGCCACCCTTCGGCAGCTGCCCACCTGCTGCGTGGAAAGCGCCGCCTGTCTGGAAAAAGACCGGGCCGTTTACGAAGAGGCCGACGTCTTCCGCCCCCGCATGATAGACGGGATTTTGAAGGCCCTGAGGGCTCACAACGACCAAAATTTGCACAGCGAGGCACGGGGTGATACAAAACTAATGAGACGCCTCGTAACACAGTACTTCTATTGCGGATAGGATTTTTTATTCCTGAAATTAGGACAAAAATTCGCCGGCTCCTTGCACTCACTGCAGGGAGCCGGCTACTTAACCTAAACTTAAACTATGAAAAACTTCGCTACAAAAATAAACAAAAGGTTCAATATCTCCAAACTATTTGTGTCTTATTTTTGCAAATTTCAAAAGTAAAAGTTTTTCTCCGTATTGATCAAAAACAATTTTCGCCTTTAAGTCAGGAATTGTGCCCATAATTTCAAGGACTTTTCCCGCCCCAAATCGGTTGTGTTCGATCCGGTCTCCCACCTTGAAGCTGGACATGGGGTCCGGAACAAAGTTGGCATCGATAATGGGCGGCTTGGTGGCAGATGCCCGGTCGGGGCCGGGCATGACGGGACGGGACGGTTGAGCCGGTCTGGTGGTCCCTGTCATGGCCGGCTTGACCGGCCATCTCTGCTGGCCGGACCAGCGGAAGCCGCGCGGCGCGTCGTCGTCCAGGTCGTCCACGGCGGCGCGGGACTCGAAGTCCTCCCGGCGCAGGGGCTTGTCCAGGTACTGCGGCGCCAGCTCCCGGAGGAAGCGGCTGGGGCTGTTGGACTCGTGCTTTCCGTTGCGCATGCGGGTATCGGCAAAGCTGATGGAAACCGCCTCCTTGGCCCGCGTGAGGGCTACGTAGAACAGGCGGCGTTCCTCCTCCAGGTCCTGCGGCGTAAGCATCCAGCCGCCGGAGGGGAACAGGTTCTCTTCCATACCCGCCACAAAGACGTACGGGAACTCCAGGCCCTTGGCCGTATGCACCGTCATCAGGGCCACCTTGTTGTTGGTCTCATCGTCGGCCACATCTACGTTGGACAGGAGGGAGACGTTTTCCAGGTAGTCCGCCAGCGTTACCCGCGGCTTTTCGTCCTGGGCTTCGGACTCCACCTCTTCGATGTAGACCTTGACGCTGTTCAGCAGCTCCTCCACGTTGGCAAAGCGGGACTGGCCCTCCACCGACGTATCGGCCTTGTAAAACAGGTACAGGCCGCTCTCGGAGGCCAGGGTACGGGCACAGTCGTAGGCGTCTCCCGCCACGGCTTCACCCGCGGCCTTCTCCATCATTTTGCAGAAGGTGCGGATCTTTCCGATGGCAGCGCCTTTGAGGCCGAAGTCCTCCAGGTTGGGCAGGGAAGCCGCCTTGAAGAGGGAGACGCCGGCTTCGCGGGCCGCCAGCGCCAGGGCATTGAGGGAGGTGTCTCCGATGCCGCGGGCGGGCTTGTTGACCACGCGCTTGAAGGATTCGTCGTCATTGAGGTTGACGGCCAGTTTGAAGTAGGCCATCATATCTTTTACTTCGGCCCTTTCGAAGAAGGAATTGCCGGAGTAGATCATATACGGGATGTTGCGGCGGCGCAGCTGCTCTTCCAGCGCGCGGGACTGCGAGTTGGTGCGGTACAGGATGGCGAAATCCTCGTACTGGGCACCCGAAGCCCGCACCCGATTGAGAATGGCCGATGCAATCTGCATGGCTTCCTCCTGCTCGGTGTAGGCCCGTGCCACGTGGATCTTCTCTCCTTCGTCGCCCATGGAGACGCAGTTCTTGGGGATGCGGCCCTCGTTGTGGGCAATGAGGGAATTGGCGGCGTTCACGATGGTCTGGGTGCTGCGGTAGTTGCGCTCCAGGCGGAAGAGGCGCGCGCGGGGGAAGTCCTTCTGGAAATTGAGGATGTTCTGGATCTGGGCGCCGCGGAAGCCGTAGATGGACTGGGAATCGTCTCCCACCACGCAGATGTTCTGGTGACCGGCGGCCAGTTTGCGAAGGATCAGGTACTGGGCCATGTTGGTGTCCTGGTACTCGTCCACCAGGATGTGGCTGAAGCGGCCTGCAATGGCCGACAGGGCCTCCTGGCTGCGCTTGAACAGCACATTCATATAGAGGAGGATGTCGTCAAAATCCATGACGCCGGCCTTCTGGCAGGTCTGGCAGTAGAGGGCGTAGAGCCGGTAGATCTCCGGCTTCTTGTGCATGACATCCTCGTCCCGGTAGCCGCCGGCTCCCTGCATGTAGGGGGTGGGGGTTACCAGGTCGTTCTTGGCTTTGGAAATGCGGGAGAGGACCTCCTTGGGTTTGTATACTTTGTCGTCCAGGCTGAGCTGCTTGATACAGGTCTTGATGCAGCTCACGGAATCCGTGGTATCGTAGATGGTAAAGTTGGACGGAAAGCCAATCAAATCGGAGAACTCGCGGAGGAAACGGATGAACACGGAATGGAAGGTTCCCATCCAGAGCCGGCGGGCTTCCCGCTCCCCTACCATCAGTGCAATGCGCTCCTTCATCTCGCCAGCGGCTTTCTTGGTGAAAGTAAGGGCAAGAATGCGGTCTGCAGGCACACCCTGCTGTATCAGATAAGCTATTCGGGAAGTGAGTACCCGGGTCTTTCCCGACCCTGCTCCGGCCACAATCAGCATCGGCCCTTCGACACATTCAACAGCTTTTTTTTGCTCTGGATTTAAATCTTTCAGAATCCTATCACTCATTACTTTTCCTCTCGCACTTTTAAAATCTACGTTACCCCCTCCCGAAACCCCTCCCCTCGGGGGAGGGACTTTTTAGGAAAGAGCTCAATTCTTGACGCGAAATTAGCAAATTTTTCGTAACTTCGCGGAGTATTTTTGGAAATACACAAAACCATTTCAATAATGTCAAACAATCTCGATTTGAAAAAGGGCCTCAACATACCTGTGAAGGGTGTTGCAGCCCCGGAAGTCATCAAAACCGTGGTTCCTGACATCGTTGCCGTAAAGCCCACCGACTTCAAAGGCCTGGTCCCCAGGCTGCTGGTCAAGGAAGGTGACGCGGTAAAGGCAGGCTCCCCCGTGATGGCCGACAAACAACGCCCCGAGATTCTGTTCACCTCGCCCGTCAGCGGCACCGTGTGCGGAATCGTCAGGGGTCAAAAGAGAAAATTGCTGGCAGTACTGGTTAAAGCAGGCGAGAAGCAGGAGTTCGTGGACTTCGGTACCAAGTCTCCCGCCACCGCCGAAGAAACCAAACAAATCCTCCTGAACACCGGTCTGTGGGGTGCGCTTATCCAGCGCCCTTACGGCACCATGGCTCAGCCGGACACCACGCCCAAGGCAATTTTCGTTTCCTCTTTCAGCACGGCTCCCCTGGCCGCCGACACGGACTTCACCCTGCGTGAATCCCTGGACGACATCCAGGCCGGCATCAACGCCCTGGCCAAGATTGCCCCCGTGCACATCTCCATCTGCAAGGAGAAAGCCGCTTCCACGCCTTTCCACCGCGTAGAGAATGCCTCCATCCATGAGGTCAGCGGTCCCCATCCGGCCGGCAACGTAGGTGTACAGATCAGCCACATCGCTCCCATCCAGAAGGGAGAACTGGTCTGGACCATCTCCCCGCTGCACCTAGCCGCCCTGGGTCACGTGATCAAGACCGGCAAGCTGGATCTTACGCGCAAGGTGGCCGTCACCGGCCCCGCCGCCGCCAAGACCGGCTATGTGGTAGCCCTTCCCGGCACCCCCGTTAAGGAGCTCACCCATATAGAGGGAGATGTCCGCGTCATCGGCGGAGACGTCCTCACCGGAGAAGCCCTCGGATCCGAAGGCTATCTGGGCTTCTTCAACGACCAGATCACCCTCCTCAAGGAAGGCCGCGAGCGCGAATGGTTTGGCTGGGCCAAGCCGTTCCGTCCCAAGGTACACAGCTCTTCCTGGTGCTACTTCTCCTGGCTCACGCCCAAGAAGGAGTACGAGATGAACACCAACCTCCACGGCGGCCCCCGCGCCTTCGTAGAGACCAAGTGCTTCGAAGACGTCACTCCCATGGACATCTTCCCCATCTACCTCATCAAGGCCTGCCTGGCCGGAGACATCGAGAAGATGGAGAAGTTCGGCATCTATGAAGTGCTGCCGGAGGATCTCGCCCTCTGCGACTATGTAGACCCTTCCAAGAACGATATCCAGGCCATTATCCAGAAGGGCATTGACCTGATGATCAAAGAAATGGCATAAGCTATGGCAGAAGAAATGAAACCCGGCCTTTTTGAAAAAGGCGGCAAGCTATACTGGCTGCACTCTTCGATTGACGCTTTCGACACCTTCCTGCGGGTTCCCGGCACCGTAACGGCCAAGGGCGCCCACGTGCGTGACGGTATCGACCTCAAGCGCGTCATGATTACGGTGGTCATCGCCCTGGTACCCGCCGCTCTGTTCGGCATGTACAACGTGGGTCTGCAGACCTCCACTGTTTACGGCCTCGACTGGGGCTTCTGGCACATGTTCTGGTACGGACTGCTCCGGATGCTTCCCCTGTTTGTGGTATCCTACGTCGTAGGTCTGGCCATCGAATTCGCATCGGCCCAGATCCGCGGTGAAGAAGTGAACGAGGGTTACCTCGTCACCGGTTTCCTCATTCCCCTCATTGTCCCGGTTGACGTTCCGCTGTGGATGGTGGCCCTGGCTGTCGCCTTCTCCGTCCTCTTTGTGAAAGAGGTCTTCGGCGGCACCGGTATGAATATCTGGAACCCGGCTCTGGTGGCCCGCGCCTTCCTCTTCTTCTCTTATCCTTCCTCCATGTCCGGCTCTGCCGTGTGGGTGTCCAAGACCTGGGTCCCTGCCCTCAAAGGTGTGGACGCCGTTTCTTCGGCCACTCCCCTGGCCATCGCCCATGACGGTGCCTTTGACGCCGCCACCGGCGCCGTGGGCCAGTACAGCTTCATGGACATGTTCTATGGCTTCATCCCCGGCTCTACCGGTGAAACCAGCGTGATCGCCATCCTCATCGGTGCCTTCATCCTGGTCTGGACCGGCGTAGCCTCCTGGAAGATCATGGTGAGCTCCCTCGCCGGCGGTCTCCTGGTGGGTTGGCTGGGCCAGCTGGCCGGCGCCACCGTGGTGCCCTGCTACTACCAGCTGGTGATGGGCGGTTTCCTCTTTGGTTCCGTCTTCATGGCCACCGATCCCGTAACCGCCGCCCAGACCGAGACCGGCAAATGGCTCTACGGTTTCCTGGTGGGTGCCCTGGCCGTTGTCGTACGCCTGTGGAACCCCGGTTACATGGAAGGTATGATGCTCGCTATCCTGCTTATGAACACCATGGCTCCGCTCATCGACCACTGCGTGGTATCGGCCCACACGAGCCGTCGTGCCAAAAAAGCAATAACCGCTTAAAGGATCTGCCCTATGAATACCAATAGCAACGTATACACCGTTATCTACACCACTGTGATTGTGGTGATAGTGGCAGCTCTCCTGGCTTTTGTATCCCAGAGCCTCAAGGCCAAGCAGGATGCCAATGAGAAGGCAGAGACCATCTCCCAGATGCTCACCGCCGCCCAGTACGGCACCAAGGCCGAGCTGGACAAGCTGGGCAACGCCGCCAAGCTGGACAAGTACGCAGAGGAAATTGAAAAGGCCTTTGTGATTGACCTGGAAGGCAAGGAGCTCCGCGAGCTGAACATCGATCGCAACGAGCTGGAGGTTTACAGCCCCAAGCAGCTCAAGCGTCAGAACTACAACATCAAGGGTGGCGCCAACAAAACCGGCGAACCTGAGATTCCCGTATTCATCTTCAAGAACGGCCGTACGGTGGTTCCCATCTACGGTGCCGGTCTGTGGGGCCCCATCTGGGGTTACATCTCCTTCGAGAGCGACCTTCAGACCATCGCAGGTGCCTACTTCGATCACGAGTCCGAGACCGCCGGTCTGGGCGCCAAGATCAAGGACGACCCGTCCTTCCAGGCCGAATTCAAAGGTGAGAAACCCGACTTTGCCGCCCCCCAGAGCGAGATTATCAACATCGTAAAGGGTGGCGCCCCCAAGGACGCCGAAGGCAAGTCCGTGGTTGACAATTCCGTCGATGCCATTTCCGGTGCCACCATGACCTCCCAGGGTCTGGACGCCGCCATTGACACCTGGCTGGAAGCCTATGCCAAGTACTTCACGGCCAACAAGCCGGCCAAGGAGCACTGCGGCAAGTGCGGTCATCACCACGAGGGTGAAGAAGTTGAACCCAAAGCAGAGGAGGAATAAGCCATGGATGCTAAACTCAAAGAAACCATTCTGAACCCCATCTTCAAGAGCAACCCCATTACCGTCCTGGTGTTGGGTATCTGCTCTTCCCTGGCGGTTACCGTTACCCTCAAGGGTGCGCTGGTCATGGCCCTCTCCGTGATTGTGGTTACCGGCATTTCCAGCCTCATCCTCTCTCTCCTGAGAAACACTATCCCCGGCCGTGTACGTATCATCGTGCAGCTGGTCGTGGTCGCCATGATGGTGATCCTGGTGGACCAGATCCTCAAATCGTTCGAAGCCACCTACGCCATTGACAAGCAGCTGTCCGTTTATATCGGCCTTATCATTACCAACTGTATTGTGATGGGCCGTATCGAGGCTTTCGCCCTGGGCAACAAGCCCTGGCCCAGCTTCCTGGACGGTATCGCCAACGGCGCCGGTTACGGTCTCATCCTCATTGTGGTAGCCTTCTTCAGAGAGCTCCTCGGAAGCGGCACCCTGTTTGGATTTGACATCCTCAACCGCTTCGGCTATGTTCCCAACAACCTGGTGATCCTGCCTCCCTTCGCCCTCATCCTCCTGGGATGCATCGTGTGGGTCCAGCGCAGCATCCAGAAAGACTTGCAGGAAAAATAATTGTGACGCCTTATGGAATATCTTAGCTTATTCGTAAAGTCCATCTTTGTGGACAATATGATCTTCGCTTACTTCCTGGGAATGTGCTCATTCCTGGCAGTATCGAAGAATGTGAAGACAGCTGCAGGCCTTGGCGTCGCGGTTATCTTCGTACTCCTGGTAACGCTCCCCATCAACTACTTGCTCAACACGTATGTGCTGGCTCCCGATGCCCTCATCAAGGGTGTAGACCTGAGCTTCCTCAGTTTCATCGTGTTCATCGCGGTCATCGCCGCCATTGTGCAGATCGTAGAAATGGTGGTGGAGAAATTCTCTCCCGAGCTCTACTCCTCGCTGGGTATCTTCCTGCCCCTGATCGCTGTGAACTGCGCCATTCTGGGCGGTTCCCTGTTCATGCAGCAGAAAGACTTCCTCAACATTGGCGAGGCCACCGTATACTCCCTGGGTTCCGGTCTGGGCTGGTTCCTGGCCATCGTATCCCTGGCTGCCATCCGTGAGAAGATGAGCTACTCCAACGTTCCGGCCGCTCTCAAGGGCCTGGGCATTACCTTTATCACCGTGGGTCTGATGGGTATCGCCTTCATGACCTTCATGGGCATCGCACTGTAGGAGGACTGAACTATGGGTAATACAATTTTTGCATCCATCGCAGTCATCGTAGTAGTGACGCTGATTCTGGTAGCCCTCCTCCTGATCATCAAGGCCGCCGTCACTCCTTCCGGCACCGTCAAGATTAACATCAATGGCGGCACCAAGGAGCTGGAGGTGACCCCGGGCGGAGACGTTATGCACACCCTGGCCGATCACGGCATCTTCCTCCCCTCCGCCTGCGGCGGCAAGGCCAACTGCGGCCAGTGCAAGCTCCAGGTGATTGAAGGCGGCGGCACCATCCTCCCCACTGAAACGGGCTTCTTCTCCCGCAAGCAGATCAAGGAAGGCTGGCGTCTGGGCTGCCAGGTAAAGGTGAAGGACAACATCCAGATTGCCGTTCCGGAGAGCGCCCTCAGCGTCAAGAAGCTGGAGTGCGAGGTAATCTCCAACGAGAACGTGGCCACCTTTATCAAGGAGTTCACCGTGCGTCTGCCCGAAGGCGAGCACATTGACTTCAAGTCCGGTGAGTACATCCAGATTGACATCCCCGAGTACGAGGCCGATTTCTCCGACATGGGAGTGGCCGATATCTACAAGGGCGACTGGGAGAAGTACGGCATCACCAGCCTCAAGTTCAAGAACACCGTTCCCACCATCCGTGCTTACTCCATGGCCTCGTATCCTGCCGAGAAGGACGTGATCAAGCTCAACGTGCGTATCGCAACGCCTCCGTTCGACCGCACCCAGCCCAAGGGCGTGTTCAAGTTCGTGCCCGGCGTTCCTCCGGGAATCGCCTCCACGTATGTGTTCTCCCGCAAGCCCGGTGACAAGGTCATGATCTCCGGTCCTTACGGTGAGTTCCTCCTCCCCAAGGACGATCCTGATTCCCAGGAATACGTATTCGTGGGCGGTGGCGCCGGTATGGCTCCCCTCCGCAGCCACATCATGCACCTGTTCAAGACCCTCAAGACCAAGAAGGAAGTGCACTTCTTCTATGGCGCCCGGGCCCTGGTGGAAGCCTTCTACCTGGAAGACTTTGCGGAAATCGAGAAAGAGTTCCCCAACTTCCACTTCCATCTTGCCCTTGACCGTCCGGATCCCGCAGCCGATGCTGCAGGCGTGAAGTACACCGCCGGCTTCGTTCACAACGTGATGAACGAGACCTACCTCAAGGACCACGAGGCCCCCGAGGACATCAAGTACTTCATGTGCGGTCCGCCCATGATGACCAAGTGCGTATGCGACCTCCTGGATTCCCTGGGCGTTGCCCCCGAGAGCATCCTCTTCGACAACTTCGGCGCCTAATCCCGCCGAGACTCCATAAAAAAACCGGTTCAGATTTGAACCGGTTTTTTTGTTATCCGATGTAATGCATCATTAAGATCCGGATGCAGTCCGATACCCGTTTCTCTGTATCCGTCGCTTTCTCGTAAAGCTCTGCCAGGTTCTTGTACTTGGTCATTTCCCGCAGATCCGGCTCCTGGGTGAAGATGTAGCCGATGTAGTTTTCGTAGGCTTCGTCGGCCTCGTGTTCCAGCTCCGTCACGCGGTCTGCCTGGAGGATGATGGCCGATGCGTTCTTGCGGATGTCGATCAGAAGGGGGAAGATGGCCTTGAGGGCCACGCTCTCTTCCCAGATGATGCGGGACAGATCCTGCAACTGGAGATCGATCTTGGCCGGCTGGTAGATGTTCAGGGCGTTGGAAGCGTCCTTGATGACGTCCAGCACGTCGTCCAGGGCCATGGCGATGGTGGTGAGTTCCCGGCGCACGCCGGAAGTAAAGAGGGCATGGGCCGACTGCTCGCGGAACTCCGTGAGCTGGGCGTCTCCCATGTGCTCGTTGTTTCTGATTTCCGAGTACACTTGTTTCCAGTGGTCCCGGTCCAGGGACTGCTGCATTTCACAAAGGAGCTTGGCACTGTCACAAAGGAGCTGAGCCTGCCGGTCAAAGATGGGCAGCAGCTCTCGCATGGGGTAGAATACACTCGATAAAGCCATAAGAAACATTATTTTTTTAACCGATTATTCGGTTAAAACAGCAAAACTATTTCTAAAACCGTCTGATACAACACTATTTTTTTTACGATTCTTGGAATCCGGCCGTCCAGTGTCTAGCTTTGCCCCTGGACCAAGATCCGAAAACCATGACACGAAGAAAAACCACAGGCCGGACTTCTACTAAGTATTCACACCCCGTCTTATCGTCTTCTGCATTCCGCCGCACCTCTGTGGCCATCATCACTGCGCTCTTGCAGGCTCCGGCCTTTTTTTCTTCGTGTGAACGTCCTCTCTTAAGAGAGGAAACGCCCATCGGAACGCAAATTTATATACAATGGACAAAAAATACAACACCGGAAGCCATCGATTTGTTCTTTTTCGACACCCTGGGGGCCCAGAAACTGGACAGTTACCAGCAAATACTTCGGCCCGAAGGACCGGCCCGAACCTATGGCGTATCCGGGACGGGAGCCAAGAGGATGGTAGCCCTCTCCGGCACCGCCGGCGTCACCGACACCTGGCTGGATATCTGTAACTACGGAAGTCTTTGCAAGAAGACCTTCCGGCTGGAAGAGGAGAACCCCGGCTCCCCGCACCTGGTGGCCGAGGCCCTTCTCCCCGACGCCGCCTCCCGTACCTATCTCCTGAACCTGCAGACCATGCTATCCCATATCCGGTTGGTTTCCGTCTCCTGCGACTTCAGCGGCCGACCTTACCATGACCCAGCATTCGAGTGCTCCCGCATCTATCTGACAAACGCCGCGACGGAGTACAAACCGCTGGGGTCGGGAGGCGGACATCCGGTATCCTGGATCAATGCCGGCAGCCTGGACAGCGTAGCCACCCAGGGCCTGCCCCACCCCGAGCTCATTCTCAGGCCCGGACTGGGGCGTGTAGTCCTGGAGCGGCAGTTTCCCCAGCTGCTGTTCGCTTGCTATGCCAATCCGGCGGGGCATGGAGACATTCCCCGCACGCGGCTGGTGCTGGAGGGAACGGTGGACGGCATCCTCTGCTACTACCCCATCGAAATAGAATCGCTGGAACCGGCCAAGGAGTACCAGCTCAGCCTGACCCTCAGACGGATGGGCTCACCCGACCCCGACATCCCCGTCCGGAGCGACGCCGTGCTGGTAGAGACCCAGACCGTTCCCTGGCAAATGCGCGATCCCTATACCGTCACCTTCTGAGTTATGAAAAAAGTTCTGTTCTGTCTTCTTATCGTTCTGGGCGCCTGTACGCGAGAGACTTCTTCTCTCCCGGACACCCGGGTCATCCTTAGTACCGCATCTCCTCTTACCCGTGCAGGCGACCCGGACGATAACCGCATCACCGACTACAACCTCTATATATTCAATGCTTTCGGCGTCCTGGAAGAAAGGGCGTACGTGCCGTCCCGGGCCATCCACCTCACGGACGGCAAGGTAGAGTACCATACCACCCTGCTGAGGGACGTCCCCTACACCATTATAGCCGCGGCCAACCTGGGCTACGAGCTGCCCTTCCGCACGCTGGAGGAAGCCCGCGCCTACCGGTACCACCTTGCCTACCCGGACGAGTTCTCCCAGGGCCTTCCCATGGCCGCTTGGCAGGAAGGCGCCACCGTAGGAGAGGACGGGGTGCTGGAAGTAGAGTTGGAGCGCCTGATGGCCCGCATCGAGCTCACCATCGACCGCAGCCAGCTGCAGGCCGATATTGATTTCAAGGTAACGGACGTGCGCGTGGGCGCCTGCCCCTCCTCCGTCCAGCTGCTGGGCCCCAGTAAAGTAAGCGGCCCGCAGGAGACCTTCAGCGTGGGTTATGGCAAATCCGGCAACCAGGTAAGCGCCCTCAACGAAGGCGCCAGCCTGAGCCGCAGCGTAAACGTCTATTTATTGGAAAACTGCCAAGGGGACCTCTTGGAGAATGTGCAGACCGACAGCGGAAAAGTCTTCAAGGACGGCCGCTACCAGGACATCTGCTCCTATATAGAATTAAAGGCTCAGTACCACTCCCCTTCTTATAGCACGCCGGTGGGAGACAGGCTCATTTACCGGTTCTATCTGGGAGAAAACCTCAACAACTTTGACGTGGTGAGGAACACCTGGTACCGCATCACCGTCTGCCCCCGCGGAGACGGCCTCCAGGAAAGCAGCTGGCGGGTTAACAAGCAGGCTCTGAGAGGTTCTTGAGGCACTTTTTTAGGGAATCTGTCCAATAAGGGACAGACAGGCCGAAGGTCTGCTTGACCTTGGTCTTGTCCAGCACCGAATAGGCGGGCCTCACCACCTTGGAGGGGAACTCGTCGCTGTGGCACGGCTGGATATCGCAGGCCGTATGGCCGGAATACGCGGCAATGGCCTTGGTGAAGTCATACCAGGAGCATACACCCTCGTTGCTGTAATGATAGATGGCGCCCTCGTCATGGCCGACCTGTTCGGCCATCTTTACGATGGCTTCGGCCAGGTCTCCGGCGTAGGTGGGGGTTCCCACCTGGTCAAAGACCACCTTGAGGGAAGGCTTTTCTTCCGTCAGACGCAGCATCGTCTTCACGAAATTCTTGCCGTATTCGCTGTACAGCCAGCTGGTGCGGATGATCAGATGCCGCACGCCGGAGCGCAGGATGGCCTCTTCTCCGTGGAGTTTGGTTCGGCCATAAGCGCCCGTAGGGCAGGCGGGAAGGTCTTCCCGGCAAGGCGTGTTGTGCGGCTCTCCGCCAAATACGTAATCCGTAGAAATATGAACCAGCAGGCCGCCCACTTCCTTCATGGCCAGGGCCAGGTTCTCCACGGCCTTGGCATTCAACAGTTCGGCCAGGGGCTCGTTGTCCTCGGCGGCGTCCACGTTGGTATAGGCCGCGCAGTTGATGATGGTATCGATCTGATGTTGGGCCACCATTGCCCGGATGGCGGCAGCGTCCGTGATGTCCAATTCTTCAACATCCGTAAACACCCAGGATGCCTCCGGGGTAGCTATCCTTCTCAGGCTCATTCCCAACTGGCCGTTGGCGCCGGTTACCAGGATCTTCATTCTGCGTAATAATCTATGGAATAGTCAAACAAATCCGTGGCCTGGGCCAGGAGCGGATGGTGTTTGTCCTTCTCGGACAGGAGGATATCGGCCTCCGGGATTTGCCAGTCAATGCCCAGGGCGGGGTCATTCCAGGCGATGGCGCCTTCCGACTCGGGGGCGTAGGGATAGTCGCACTTGTACTGGAAGACGGCTTCCTCGCTCAGCACGGCAAAACCGTGCGCAAAACCGCGCGGGACAAAGAACTGCCGGTGGTTTTCTCCGGAGAGTTCGCAGGCTACGTGCTGGCCAAACCAGGGAGAACCGCGGCGGATGTCCACCGCCACGTCCAGCACCCGGCCGCTCACCACCCGCACCAGTTTGCTCTGGGAGCAGGCTCCCTTCTGGAAATGCAGGCCGCGCAGCACGCCGTAGTGGCTCTTGCTCTCGTTGTCCTGCACAAAATGGATGGGGCGCACGGCCGCGTCAAAATCACGCTGGCTCCAGCTCTCCATGAAATAGCCGCGCGGGTCCCCAAACACTTTGGGCTCTATCACCAGCACGCCCGGTATGGCTGTTTGCTTAATCTCAATCATACAGACCGTTTTCCACGTCATCGGCCAGCTTCAGAAGATACTGGCCATATTGGTTCTTGGCCATGGGCCGGGCTATTTCCCGGACGTGGGCCGGAGTGGTCCAGCCACGCCGCAGGCCGATGGCTTCCAGGCAGGCCACCTTGAGCCCCTGGCGCTTTTCAATGGTTTCGATGTAGACGGAGGCCTCCGACAGGGAGTCGTGCGTGCCGGTATCCAGCCACGCAAAACCGCGTCCCAGCGTCTGGACCTTGAGTTCTCCGGCCTGCAGGAATTCCTGGTTCACCGTAGTGATCTCCAGTTCTCCACGGGCCGAAGGCTTGATGTGGGAAGCCACCTCCACCACCTTGTTGGGGTAGAAGTACAGGCCCACCACCGCATAGTTGCTCTTGGGATGCTCCGGCTTCTCCTCAATGGAAAGGCAGTTGCCGGCCTTGTCAAACTGGGCCACGCCGTACCGTTCGGGATCGCTGACCCAATAGCCGAACACGGTGGCCTTGGCTTCTTCCTCGGCCGTGCGCACGGCCTCTTTCAGAAGCGCCGTAAAGCCTGCACCGTGGAAGATATTGTCTCCCAGCACCAGGCACACGCTATCATGGCCGATGAATTCCTTGCCAATAATGAAAGCCTGGGCCAGGCCGTCCGGCGAAGGCTGCTCGGCATAGGAGAAATGTACGCCGTAGTCTTCTCCGGTACCCAGCAGACGCCGGAAACCCGGGAGGTCCTGCGGAGTGGAAATGATCAGGATGTCCCGGATGCCCGCCAGCATGAGCACGCTGATGGGATAGTACACCATGGGCTTGTCGTAGATGGGCAGGAGCTGCTTGCTCACACCCTTGGTAATGGGATACAGACGGGTTCCGGATCCTCCGGCAAGTACGATTCCTTTCATATCCTGCAAAGATAGCAAATAATCTTGAGAACGGCTTATTCTTCGTAGGCCACGGGGGCTTTCAGCGGGCGGAAATGCCGGGGAGAAGTATAGCCCGGCAGCGTGGCGTGCCAGGCCCGCATCTGGCGTAGGGCCTCCTCCTTGTTATAGCCGGATCCGCCGGGATGGACCACGCGGATGCGGTCGTCCACCAGCACCAGCAGTTGGTTAACCCGGGCGTAATGGCTCAAGGCCAGGTCTATGCCCCAGCCCAACCGGTTCAGGGACAGGTCAATGGGGCACACCTGCTCCAGCAGATCCAGCCGGACCAGATGGAACCATCCTTCCTGGAAATTGGTGCAGCGCATACGGCCGGTCCAATGGCAGCGGCTTTGCGGCAGGGAACGGCCTTTCCAGGCTGTAGAAGGCTGGTACAAGCCCACATTGGTGCTGTGGGCGATCTTTGCCATGGTCTCCGCCAGGAGGGCGGCGTTCTTGTCGCTGATGACCAGGTCGCTGGTAACCACCATCACCCAGCCATAACCGCCTTCGCGGCCCCGGCGGCAGGCCTCGTTCATGAGACCGGCGTAGTAGATGTTATCCAGATGAACCGCCAGCGGATGCGGGCACGGAGGCTGGCTGCCGCTGTCCAGGATGAGGGTATCGAAGTGCGGCGACAGTCTATCGGCCCACGCCTTGGCCCCGGCGCGTTCACAATAATTCAGGATGCAACAGAGGATGCGCGCGTTCATTTCTTGATCCGGTAACGCAGGCGGGCCCAGGGGGTACGCCTGAAATTAAAGATGGGTTTATCCTGTGCTCCACCGTAGCTGTTCCGGCGTCCCACAGCCGTGGGGAAACGTTTTTCGCAGGTGCGGTACTTTTCCCTCAGGTACTCCAGGCCCTGCCAGAAACGCTCGGAGAGCTTTCCGCCGGAATAGTGCCGGCATTTCACGGACAGGATGCGCGAGGGTACGCCCTTGAGCCAGGCCGATGTGCAGAAATCCTCGGCGTACAGGTCAAAGGGCAGCTTTTCGTCAAAGCGGAGGCCCTTCTGGCGCAGCAGACGGGTATGGGCTATCACGCACTGACAGTCAAAGGTATCGGCCTCGGGCTTTTTCCAGGTGCCCCGATTGCGGCGAAGGCGCAGGCCGTCCTTCCGGCACTGTTGGATGCTGCCGGTGATATGGATGAAGTCGGCATGGGGGCAGACCTCCATAATGGCGCCGATGGGGCCATACAGGCAGCCCTTGTCCAGGCCCTGCAGGCGGGGGGCCAGCGGTTCCAGCGGTCTCCAGTCCTCGTGGCAGAAGACCACCCAGCCCTCCCCTTCCAGGCTGTCCATGAACTGGTTATAACGCTGCGGAACCCCCAGGTTCTCCGTGCGGTTGTCCAGGGGAACCAGGGTGCAGCCGGTGCAACAGGGATTCTGGCCGATGCATTTGTCATACATCGCGTAATCCCGGACCACCGACACTATGTATACGGGTTCACTCATAGGCAATCCTGAAAACGGTCCGGAATCCGGACAATGATACGGAGGCCCAGCATAGCCGGTTTGTTCCAGGCGTAAGGGGGCCTTAACAAGGTCTGGCAGACACGTGCCCGGCGCGTCCAGCGGTCAAAATCGCGGGCTTTCAGGGCCGATACCAGCCGGATGGTGCGCGAGCGCTTTTTCATATGATGCTCCCAGCCCTGCTCCAGACGGGAAGGATCGGAAAAACGGTCCTGGATGCGCTTGAGGTCAAAATAGCCGAAATGGAACAGGTACAGGTCTTTGGCAATGTGGAAATTCTTTCCCTTGACGCGGTGGAAACCACTGCCCCAGGGTAGCGGCCGCGCCAGCACCGAAGCCTTGGTGTAGCGCGTCCCCAGCTGGGCATAATGCCGCTGCTGCAGGAAAGGACGGTCTTCCACGATATCGGCCTCCTCTCCCAGCATCTGGCCAAAATCCAGTCCCAGGGCCGATACGGAATCGCGGATCTCCAGCTGGCCCAGGAATTCCGGCAGGGACAGCCCCAGCGCGGGATCGGCCACCAGGAATTCGTCGGCGTCCGTGCCGATGACAAGGTCATAACCGGCCGCAAAAAGCTCCGCCGCCCGGGCCGACAGAAACTGCAATCGGCCTTTGTCATGCTCCACCACGTTGGTGCCAATCTTTTCTACCTTTTGGGTATGCACCCCGTCGCAGAAAGCGGGGATTTCCTGGTCCAGGCCGTCAAAGTATACATACAGGTTCTCCCGCCCCAGCTGACCACCGTAGTACTCCACCCACTTGCGCAGGTAGAAGTTGTCGTTACGGACCATGGTGAGGGCGGCTATCCTTTTCATAGGTACTGGGCGGTAAAGGTTTTCCCGTTCTTCTTGAGATCTTCGGGCGTGCCGGCAAACACCACTTCCCCGCCCCGGTCTCCGGCGTCGGGTCCCAGGTCGATGACCCAGTCGGCGCTGCGGATCACGTCCACGTTGTGCTCTACCACCAGGACCGTATGGCCCTTGGCAATGAGTACGTCAAAAGCCTTCAGGAGCTTCTCCACGTCGTAGAAATGCAGGCCGGTGGTAGGTTCGTCAAAGATGAAGAGGATGCGCTCCCGGCCGCCGGCCGCCAGGGACAGGAAGTACGCCAGCTTGATGCGCTGGCTCTCACCGCCGCTCAGCGTGCTGGACGGCTGGCCCAGCTTGATATAGCCCAGGCCCACATCCACCAGCGGCTGCAGCTTGGCGGCGATGGACCCAGCCGCCTCTTCCTTCTGGGCACTAAAGAAGGCGATGGCCTCCTCTACGCTCAGGTTCAGGATATCGTCTACGTTCAGGCCCTGGTAGCGGACCTCCAGGATGTCCGGTTTGAAGCGTTTGCCGCCACAGCTTTCGCAGACCATGGTCACATCGGCCATGAACTGCATGCCAATCTTGACAAAGCCGTCTCCCTGGCACTCCGGGCAGCGGCCGCCCTCCTGGTTGAAGGAGAAGAACGACGGCGTGTACCCGTTGATGCGGGCATACTGCTGCTCGGAAAGGAGTTTGCGGATATCGTCGTAGACTTTCAGATAGGTGACGGCGTTGGAACGGGAACTCTTGCCGATGGGGTTCTGGTCCACGTATTCCACGCGGGTAATGCGATTGAGGTCTCCTGCCAGGCCCTTGAACGTGCCCGGCAGGTCTCCGGTCTCGTTGAGCCGGCGGTGCAGGGCCGGGTACAGGATGTCTCCCACCAGCGAGCTCTTGCCGCTGCCGGAAACGCCGCTGACCACGGTAAAAGCGTTCAGCGGGAACTGGACGTCTATGTCTTTGAGGTTGTTCTGCATGGCGCCCTGCACGGTAATGCTGTAGCGCCAGGGATTCTTCTCCCGCACGTACGGCTGGCGGATGCCGGCCAGATACTGCAGCGTCAGGGATGGCCGATCGGGGTCGGCCATGACGTCCGGCGGGCCCATATACACGATCTCACCGCCGTTCAGGCCGGCCTTGGGCCCCAAGTCTATGAGGCAGTCTGCGCTGCGGATAATCTCCGGGTCGTGCTCTACCACCACCACGGTGTTGCCAATGTCCCGCAGGCGTTTGAGGACGGAAATCAGGCGCTCGGTATCGCGGGGATGCAGGCCGATGGAAGGCTCGTCCAGGATGTACATGCTCCCTACCAGGGAACTGCCCAGGGCCGTGACCAGGTTCACCCGCTGGCTCTCACCGCCGGACAGGGTATTCATGGTACGGCTCAGCGTGAGGTATCCCAGGCCCACGTCTTCGATGCACTGCAGCCGGTATACAATCTCCTCGATGGTCTTTCCGGCCACTTCCCGCTCGTACGCGGTCAGTTCCACGTCCTGGAACCACTTCAGGAGTTCCTCCACGGTCATGCTCAGCAGGTCGTGGATGGTTTTTCCGGCCACTTTTACGTACAGGGCCTCTTTGCGGAGGCGGCTGCCGCCACAGGCGTGGCAGGTGGTGCGCCCGCTGTAGCGGGACAGCATGTATTTGTACTGGATCTTGTAGCGGTTGCTCTCCACCCATTCAAAGAACTCGTCTATGCCCACGATGGTGGACTCGTCTCCCTGGACGGAACGGCTCTCCCAGAGCGTGCGCCGCTGGGTCTCCGTAAGCTTGCAATAGGGCTCGAAGATAGGAATGCCGTACTTTTCCGAATTGCGGACCACCTGGTCCTTGAACCAACTCATCTTGTCTCCCCTCCAGCAGGCGATGGCGCCTTCGTAGATGCTCTTGGTCTTGTCCGGCACCACCAGGTCTTCGCTTACGCCCACAATCTTTCCCAGGCCGCCGCACACCGGGCAGGCGCCCAGCGGGCTGTTGAAGGAGAACAGGTACTCGTCCGGCTTGCGGAACACAATGCCGTCTTTCTCGAAGCGGGAAGAGAAAGTCTTGAGGAAGGGCTTCTCCGATCCGGCCATCACGTACAGGGCCATGTCTCCGTCTCCCTTGTCAAAGGCCGACTGGACGGAGGCGTTGAGACGGGTGCTCATGTCCTGGTCCAGGACGCCGGACGTCTTTACGCGGTCTACCAGCAACAGGAGGCCGGCGGGGTATTTCCCGTCCATCTTGAGCACGTCCTCAATCTGGAGGATGGACGCATCGGCCGGGTTGAACAGGCGGCCGAAGCCCTCTTCCTTAAGGGCCAGCATCAGCTCCACGTGGTCCTTGCGGCTGTCCCAGCGGAGGTTGGAGAGGATGTACAGCGCACGGGGCTGTCCATCGCCGATGTATTCCAGGACGTCCTTGACGGACTGGGCCTTTACCTCTTCTCCGCTTACGGGAGAATAGGTACGGCCTACACGCGCAAACAGCAGGCGCAGGAAATCGTAGATCTCGGTGGTGGTAGCTACGGTGGAACGGGGGTTCCGGATGTTGACTTTCTGTTCAATGGCTATGGCCGGAGGGATGCCTTCGATGGCTTCCACGTCGGGTTTGGCCATACGGCCCAGGAACTGGCGGGCATAGGATGAGAGACTTTCGGCAAAGCGGCGCTGGCCCTCCGCAAAGAGGGTATCGAACGCCAACGAGCTTTTGCCGCTGCCGGAAACGCCGGTAATCACCACAAGCCGGTTACGGGGGATCTCCACCGTAATGTCCTTGAGGTTGTTGACCCGGGCGTGCCGGATGACTATGTTTCCTTCGGCCGGCATGTCTAACTCGTAATCTTTTCCAGCATCCTTTCCGGAATATAGGACGAGGCCACCGCGATCACCCCTTCCACACAAACCAGCAGGCGGCGGTCTTTCTTGATGCGTTTGATGTATCCTTCGGCCCCTTTCAACGGTCCTTCAATCACGCGGACTTTGTCTCCCTGCATAAACTGTACGAGGTCGTTGGTGAAGAAGGAAAGGCCGTTTCCGCCGTGCTGCGTAAGGAGGCGGAAAGAGTCCATCTGGCTGTCGGGGATGACGGCCCACTTCTTGAAATCGGCCGATTTGTAGATGAATCCCAGCATGCGGCCCATCTGCAGTTCTTCCTTGAGACGGGCATCCACGGCGTGGATGCCGGCATCATCGGCCCTTACAAAGATGAGGGAGGTGACCAGGGGTTTGCGTTCGTAGATCACGGGGCCTTCCTGGACGTAGCGGCTGTCCTTGCGGTGGTTTTCATCCATCATGGACAGCATCCTGGACACCTTCAGGAACTCCTGTCCCTTGAGGTTGACTCGCTGGACGGGCAGGTAGGTCTCCAATTCCATGTCCGACAAGATGTCCTCTATTTTGAACACCTTGTTGAAAAAGACTTTAATTGCGTACCATTTTTTGTCCATTGACCCCTGCAGATAAGTAGACAAAGATACTGTTTTCTTACGGCACTACCAAACTTGGAGAAAATTATTTATCTTTGTTCTCAACCAACTTTTCAATATCATCATGAAAGCAGTCTCCCTTTTAATGCTCACCGCATCCGCCGCTGGAATGCTGGCGTGCTCGTCCCATCAAACCCAGTATGTCATCACGGGTAAGAACGTCCCTGAGAACGTTACCAAAGTTTTTCTGGTAAGCCGCCTGATCGAAGACGACATAGACAGCGCCGCAGTGGTGAACGGATCTTTCCAACTCAAAGGAAAGGCCGACAAGGATGCCTTCCTGGGCGTCGTAATGGACAACTTCGACTGGAACTTCCCCCTCATCAACGACGGCGTTCCCATGGTAGTTGACTTCGCGGACACCACCCTCTCCGGATCGGACCTCAACAACAAGATCACGGAATGTGACAAACGCAACGGCAAGGCCTATCACCGCATCAACCAGATGGTCAAAGAGTACGTAGCCCTTCCCAAGGAGGAGCAGAAGGCCCAGGAAGATGCCTTTATAGCCAACTATGAAGAGGCCGTGAACGATTATGTAGAGACCAAACTCGCCATCATCGAAGAGAACAAGGACAACCTGGTCCCCGTGGTCTTCATCGAAAACGTTGCCGAGGCAGCGGGTTACGCAAAGCTTAACGAACTGCTCAACTCCGGCGCCCCCTACACCAAGCATCCGTTTGTGGCAGACCTCAAGGCCAGCATGGAGAGGGCAATGGAAGAGGAACTTCTGGCCGACGATGTCAAGAGCGCCGTCATCGGCCAGAAGTTCCTGGATCTGGAAGAGGCCGATACGGAGGGCAACCTGCACAAGCTAAGCGAATACGCCGGCCAGGGCAACTGGGTACTGGTAGACTTCTGGGCCTCCTGGTGCGGCCCCTGCAAGTCCGAAATGCCCAACGTAGTAGCCGCCTACAAGAAGTATCATGACAAAGGCTTCGAGGTGGTGGGCCTCTCCTTTGACAGCGAAAAAGATCCCTGGGTAGAAGCCATCCTGGAGTGGAACATGCCCTGGATCCACCTCTCGGACCTCAAGTCCTGGAAGACGGTGGCCGCCGAGGTTTACTCGGTCAACGCCATCCCCGACAACCTTCTCATCGACCCGGAAGGCATTGTGGTAGCCCGCGGCCTCCGCGGCGAAGCCCTGGAGAAGAAACTGGCCGAAATCTTCGAATAATTTCAGTTTGAGATACAAAAAAAGGGTCCGCAGGATAACCTACGGACCCGTTTTTTTAATGCTTGGGATTATTCAACGGGAGGGTTTACACCATTGACGAAATCCTTTACCTGCTTCTCAAAGCGGTTGATACCGAAGAGAGCCACCAGGTAACCCACACCGATCATCAGGATAGCGGCGCCGATGAGGGTGGAGAGGGTGACGGCAGATACATCCGGGTTGCGGAGGCCCAGGATACCGAGGACCACGCCGGCCAGGCCGAACACGAAGAGGACCCACCAGTAAGGGAAGCCCACCTTCTTGAAGTCGAAGCTGTGGATGGCTACGAAAACGCTTTCCACGATGACCCAGATCACAAAGATCACCGGCAGCGAGGCGGCAACGAACAGGTTGTTGCACAGGAAGATGATACCGATGATGATCTCAAAGATGGAGCTGAGCACACGGCTGGCGCTGTTGGGAAGGAACTTCTGCGTCTTGAAAGTGAAGATCAGCTTGAAGATACCGGACAGCAGCGTAAAGCAACCGATGGTCCAGGCCGTAGCAAACAGAGTGGCTGCCGGCTCGCAGATGCACATAATACCAAGGGCTACCAGGAGAACACCCGATATACCCAACCAGATTTTGTCGGATTTTTGCATGATTTGACTAGTTTTAGTTGTTTAGTGGTCGTTAGTAATGGTCAAATTTAAAAAAAATGCAATTAACCACCAAACGTTTTATCCCAAATTTAAATCCGTAGGCTTCCTCCGGGCATTGAATCGGCAATAGCCTCTTGATACATTTTGATTAGGGACTGGGCCGAGTTGGCTATGTCATACTGCTCCATGGACTTGACATAGCGTTTGCCTTCTTCCCAGCGCTCCTTGGGATGGGAGAGCCACCAGTCTATCTTTTGGGCCAGTTCCTGATGGTCCTTCTCCTGGAAGATGCTGCGGTTGTCCAGGGCAAACTGGGAGGTACCGGTGTGCCGGCCTTTCGCAATGACGGGCACGGCGCCCTGCTGCATGGCTTCCATGATGGAAAGGCCTTCCACCTCGGTGGTGGCGCAGTGGATGCAAAGATCGGCCCCGGCAGCAAGGGTCCGGAGTTCATCCCTGGTGCAGAACATGAACTCCGGCTTGTACTTCACAACACCGTCTTCGTATAGTTTCATAGCCATGCGCTTGTACTGCCTGGCCTTGGGTCCCTGGCCTGCGAACTGAAGCTGGATACGGTCTGCAAAAGCCGAATGGCGGATGGCACGGATCAGCGTGGGCTGATCCTTTTCCTCTGAAAGCCGGCCGATATAAACCACCTTGAGGGGACGCTGGGGATCCAGATAGTCTTCAGGAGGGACGTCCGGGCGGATGCAGGCATCCGGGACAAGTCCGTTGGAGAATACGTGAAGTTTGGATTTGAAGTGGTGGCGGACCAGTCTGTCACATACATTCTGTGTAGGGCACTGAATGTGGGACCAATCATTGAAAGCCAAATCCCTCCAGGCATTAAGAAGGAGGATGTTGGCTGTCTTGCACCAACCCAGCCAAAGGGAGGAAAAAACGTTCTCCGGATGCAGGTGGTAGGTTCCGGTAACGGGTTTTCCAAGCTTCTTTGCGATCTTGTAGGCATTAACCTCCAGCACAAAAGGCTCTTCCATATGGACTACATCGGCCCAGCGGATGGCCTCTTCCAAAATCTTTTTGTCCGTAGAGGCAAAGTGATAGCCATGGGCATCAATAATGGGCTGGACAAGGGGGAAATGGTACCACTTGAGCCGGTAATAGGGCTGAGGACCGTTGGGATCATCGTTGGGGCCGGCAACAATTCGGACGTCCTGTCCGGCAGCCTTCAGTGCCTCCACCGTCCGTCTGGCCGATGACGACAAACCATTGCCCGTAGCATAAAAATTATTCAGGATAAAAAGGATTTTCATGTCGTTATTTTTGAGGCCGCAAAATTACGCTAATTAACGGCAATTCTGTTCTCATAAATTCCTTAATATTGTTCAATTTTTCTTATCATCCATCCAATAAAGGAAAAAATGCTTAATTTAGCAGAAAAATTGTGCAAGCTCATGAGCCAGAATGAAAAGCTCAACCAAAAGCAATTGGACCATCTCCAGATGTCCAGAATAGATCTGACCCGCACAGAATGGTGGGGAATCTTTCAGGATGATATCCTTATTCTTCACAACCCCAAGTTCATTGGTCACTGGGAGCCGTATAAGCTCAAACAAGTTCTGGTGGTACTCTGTCACCAGGGCAACGGTTATGGAGCCGTCAACTTGCGTTCCATCCATCTTCAGAAGAATTCTCTCCTGATAGCGCTTCCCTCCCAAATTGCGGTATCCCAAAAGGTAGACGAGGACTTCAAAGCCACCTTCTTGGTCTTGTCTGAGCGCTTCCTGTCCCGCATCAACATAGGAGACGCCTATCTTTTCCTCCGGAATGTGCAGATGAACCCCATTTACCAACTGGATGAAAAGACGGCAAGCCTATTCCGTTCCCTGACAGACCTGTCATACAACCTGATACTGAACAGTGACAACAGCCCGGGTATGGAGGAAATCTTCGGCCTTGTAGCGCGGTTGTTCTATCTTCTGTCCTGTCGGGTCATCAACCCATCTTCTCCGGAAAAAGAAACGGGGCAACGCCAGAGTGAGGTAATGATGCAGTTTCTGCAACTTCTGAGTCTCCACTACAAGGAACACCGCGAGGTTGGCTTTTACGCCGACAAGCTGAACATGACGGGAAAATACATGACCACCCTTGTCAAGAAAGCCAGCGGAAAACCGGCCTTGGAGTGGATTGAGGATTACGTCATTCTGGAAGCCAAAGCGCAATTGTCTTCCACCGTCAACACCATCCAGCAAATTGCATATGACCTGAATTTCCCCACTCAGTCCCTGTTTGGCCGATACTTCAAGCGGGCGGTAGGCATGTCTCCTTCTGACTACCGTGCTTCACTAAGGGTATTTCAATCATGACAGCACTGATTACGGGTGGAAGCTCGGGTATGGGCTTGGAATACGCACGGCAGCTCGCTGGCCGTGGATATGACCTTATCCTGGTGAGCAACCGGCAGGAAGAGTTGGACGCGGCAGCAAAAGCGCTGCGTGCACAATTCCCGGTCCATGTCATCGCCCGTTTCCAGAACCTGTCTGTGCCGGATGCTGCCGACAACCTTTTCCAGTGGTGTACGCAGAAAAGCATACCGGATGTTCTTATCAACAACGCCGGAATGTTCTTTTTCAAAGAGCTTCAGACAGAGGATTTGGAAAAGGCTCAGGCTATGGTAAACCTGCATATCGTCACCGTTACACGGATGTGCATACTCTTCGGCAATGCTATGAAGCAGCGTGGGAGTGGCTATATTCTGAATGTATCATCCATGGCTGCCCGCATTCCGGCGCCAGGCATCACAATCTATTCGGCCACAAAGGCATATCTTAAGAGTTTCGGCCGATCTTTGTCCTATGAATTGAAATCGTACGGCGTAAGTATTACTACCGTTTGCCCTGCGGCAATAGCTACGCCGCTGTACCGCCTGAGCGAAGAAAAGATGCGCCTGGGCGTACGTATCGGCCTCATCAAAACCCCGGAGTGGCTGGTAAAACGGGCTCTGCGCGCCATGTTCCGCCGCCGCAGGGTTGTCAGTCCCGGTTTTATGAACGTTTGGCTTCCGCCGCTCATTGCGCTGCTGCCTGGGCCGCTGGTCGCCTTTATCTGGAAAAGAATCAAATGATGTCCTCTCCGCACACATTCAATATATTCTTGATAGCCATGGCCGCAATGGCCGTGGTAGTGTTCATCTCCCTGTTCCGCGTGAATGCCGGATACGGCAGGTTCTACACGCCCAAATGGGGGCTCTCAGTGGACAACCATCTGGGATGGTTCCTGATGGAGGCACCGGTATTTGTGGCCATGCTGCTGCTTTGGTGGCTGTCTGACCGCCGCACCGATGTTGTCCGCCTGGTTTTCCTGCTTATTTTTGAGAGCCACTATTTCCACCGTTCGTTCCTATTTCCTACACAGCTCCGCGGACATAACAGAATGCCGGTGTCAATCATTATTTCGGGCGTGCTTTTCAATACACTTAACGCCCTCATGCAGGGCGGATGGATCTTTTACGTTTCTCCCATAGAGCGCTATCCTCTGTCCTGGCTTACAAGCCTTCCTTTCATTTGCGGAACGGTCATATTCCTGGCCGGAATGTTCATAAACATCCAGTCAGACAACATCATACGCAACCTGCGGCAGCCCGGAGATACGGCACACTACCTGCCACGCGGCGGGATGTTCGGCTATGTGACCAGCGCCAATTATTTCGGAGAGTTTATGGAGTGGGTAGGCTTTGCCATCCTCACCTGGTCCTGGGCAGGGGCGGTCTTTGCGCTATGGACCTTTGCTAACCTGGCACCGCGCGCCACACGTATCCACGATCTTTATCGCCAGGAATTCCCGGGAGAACTTAATCCGCGCACCAAGCGCATCATTCCATTCCTGTACTGATATGGTTGAATCTCCAGTTTTCACTCCTTTTAGTATCGGCCCTGTAACACTGCGTAACAGGGTTATCCGGTCGGCCGCGTTTGAAAATATGGCCTATGGTAACAGCCCCTCTCAGGACTTGTTTGACTACCATGTAGCTGTGGCCCGGGGCGGCGTGGGGATGACTACGCTGGCTTACGCGTCCGTCAGCCGGAGCGGATTATCCTTTGACGGTCAGCTCTGGATGAGGGAGGAGATTGTCCCCGACCTCAAACGGATTACCGATGCAGTACATGAGGCCGGTGCAAAGTGCTCCATCCAGTTGGGGCACTGCGGCAACATGACACACCGCTCCACATGCGGATGCATGCCTGTAGGCGCATCCAGCGGCTTCAACCTGTATTCGCCCACCTTTGTGCGCGGCCTAAAGAAGGCCGAGATCGATGCTCTGGTGGAGGACTTTGGTCATGCCGTAGAGCTGGCGCGGCAAGCTGGCTTCGACTGCGTGGAAATCCACGCCGGTCATGGCTACTTGATTAGCCAATTCCTGTCGCCCTACACCAATCACAGGAGGGACGAATACGGCGGATCTCTGCAAAACCGGATGCGGCTGATGCAGCGGGTAATACGGCGCGTAATGGAAGCAGCGGGTGACGATATGGGAGTAGTGGTGAAGATGAACATGCACGACGGTTTCCGCCGCGGTATGCAGGAGGACGAGTGCCTTGAGGTAGCCCGAGAACTCGAGCGGCTGGGCGTGCACGCCATCGTGCTGTCGGCCGGCTTTGTGAGCAAAGCGCCCATGGAGGTGATGCGCGGGACGATGCCTCTGCGTACGATGACGCACTACATGGATGTGCGCCAATTCTGGTGGCTCAAGGCCATGGTCCGGCTTTTGGGCCGATGGATGGTGCCCACCGTTCCGTATAAGGAGGCCTTTTTCCTGGAGGATGCCCTGAAGTTCCGCGCCGCGGTGAAGCTGCCGCTTATCTACGTGGGTGGCATGGTCTCCCTCCGGAAGATGGAGGAGGTGCTGTCGGAAGGATTTGAAGGCATCCAGATGGCCCGGGCGCTAATCCGGGACACGGATTTTGTGAACAAACTCCATAGCGGAGAGATAGACCGCAGTCCTTGCGGCCACTCGAATTACTGCATCGGACGAATGTATACCCTGGAGATGAAATGCCATCGCTGCGTAGCCAACCTTCCTGAGCGACTGCAGCGGGAGGTGGAAACGATAGAGGAAAAATGGAAATAAACGGAAGAATCATCGTTACCGGCGCTACGGGGGGTATGGGCGCCGCAGCAGTTGAAGCCCTGGCCAAAGAAGGTCATCCCGTGCTTATGGCCTGCCGAAATCTGAAAAAGGCCGATACCGTACGGGCCAGTATCCTGAACCGCATTCCAGGCGCAGACCTCGACGTCAAACACCTGGACCTGGCCTCAATGGCCTCCGTACGGGCTTTTGCAGATAGCATTGAGCCGGGATCGGTATCGGCCTTGTTCAACAACGCCGGCGTTATATCGAGGGGCTTCAGCATAACCGGAGACGGACTTGAAAACACGTTCTCTGTGAACTACTTCGGCCCATGGCTGCTCACCCGGCTCCTGCTACCCAAGCTGCCGCAGGACGCCCACATTGTAAATATGGTATCACTTACCTGCCGGTTCGTTTCGATTGACAAAGCCGCCCTCCAGCCCACGGAAAAAGACTTCAGACAGCTGGTCACATATGCAAAGGCCAAGCGGGCGATGGTTTCCTTCTCCCAGGAACTGGCGAGAAGGTATCCTCTCCTGCACGTCAATATGGCCGACCCGGGTGTGGTTGGCACCGACATGATTGACCTGGGCTGGTGGTTTGACCCTATTGCCGATGTCCTGGTTAAGCCTCTTTTCAAGACACCCCAATCTGGTGTCCAACCCGCTCTCCGTGCCCTCCGGGAAGAAAAGCAAAGCCACTATTATGTAGGAAAACAGAGCAAGGCCATTCCGGCCCGGTATATCAACCCGTCTCTGGATAAAAGCATATGGGAAGAAACCCAGAAAATCATTAAACTATGAAAAGAGCATCCATTATCTTAGCGATTATATGCCTATGCCAAACCCTTCAGGCGCAGCAGCTGTATAATATGAGCCTGGACACCTGGTCCAAACAGGGACGTACCTGGAATCCCTATCCCAAAGACGCCACCGATGAGCAGCGGGTATGGGACAGCGCCAACGGCGCCATGAAGGTTTTGGGCATCAATAGCACCACACCGGAATATGAGCACGTGGCTGTTCCTGGACCGGGCAAGGCTGCGGCAAAGATTAAAAGCCGAAAAATAACCTGGACCTTCGCTGCCGGAAGTCTTTATACCGGTCATTTTATCCGTCTTGTCAATTTCTCGGGAATAGAAATGGACAACGGAACGCCATTTACCGGACGCCCCAAAAGCCTGTCGGGGTATTATCACTACCAGCCTGGTGTCGTCGACTATGCCAAGGAGCCTTACCTTTCCATGAAGGGAAAAACAGACATCGGCCAGATTGAAGTGGCCCTGTACGACTGGCCCAAGGTGCTGCGCCTTGTCACCAATGAGGGTCACTTTGACCCGGAGGCCGATTCTCACCTGATCGGCCGGGGCGTACTCAAATTGACCAAGGCAACCAACGGCTACGTCCATTTTGAAATCCCCATCGAATACAGAAGGGACGCCACCCCTACCTTTGTAGGAATCAGCATCCTTTCCAGTATGTTGGGCGAGTATTATACCGGTAGCAGCCATACCGTCCTGTATGTTGACGAACTCCAATTCAATTACTGATATGAAAAAAATGAACATCCCCCTGATGGCCGCCCTGCTGGCGCTGTCCATCATCGTTTGCCCCGTACTGTATTTCACCGTGGGTCCGGCCCTGGATGCTACGCAGCTGGAGACGCTGAAGATTCTGGGCATCATTGCCGGTTGCAGCGCCGCTTTCTGCTTTATCGTGGGCGAACTGACCGGCAACAACAGCCAGATGGACAAGCTCTGGAGCCTGCTGCCCATTGCCTACACCTGGGTGATTGCCGCCAAGGGCGGCATGAGCACCCGGCTGGTGGTGATGGCCATTCTGGCAACTCTGTGGGGAATCCGGCTCACCATGAACTTCGCCAGAAAAGGAGCCTACAAGCTCAAGTTCTGGGAAGGGGTGGAAGACTACCGGTGGGCCATTGTCCGCTCCGGCCCCGCCTTCCGCAACCGGTGGGCCTGGGCAGCCTTTGACCTGGGCTTCATCTCCATCTATCAGAATGTGCTGGTTCTCATGACCACCTTCCCAGCTTTGGTGGCTATGTCGTCAGACGCACCTTTTGGCTGGGTGGACGGAATTGCCACCGCTCTGATGCTGGGATTCATCCTCTGGGAAACCATTGCCGATGAGCAGCAGTGGGCCTTCCAGACCAAGAAATGGGCTATGCTGAACGAAGACAAAAAGCTGGAAGAGCTTCCTGCACCTTATAACAAAGGATTCAATACAACCGGACTCTGGGGCCGCAGCCGACATCCCAACTATTTCGCCGAGCAGGGAACCTGGGTGGCCTTCTACATCTTCTCCATCGGTGCCGGCATGGGCCTCTTCAACTGGAGCATCATCGGCGCCCTGCTTCTGATTGTCCTCTTCCAGGGCAGCTCTTCGCTGGCCGAAGAAATCAGCGGCAGCAAGTACCCCGAGTACGAAAAGTACTGCCAGTCCGTCCCCCGCTTCTTCCCCGGGAAGAAATACACAGCCTAAGCTTAGAGCCTGCTGAATCAAACCCGGATTTTCATCTGGTCCGACAGTAACAGAAAGTACTCGTTGGACCAGATGTCTGTTTCATGAGGGTTGTTGAGGAAAGGCAGCACGTCTGCCTTCACCTGGGAGATGTCAGCCATAGCCAAGCGCTCCCGAAGTGCAGCATGGAACTGATCCAGCGTCATCTCCTGCCCGACAGACTCACAGATCCGCTCCTGAAGATGATTCCAGTCCAGGGGAACTCCGTTTCTTACGTACCACTCAAAGTCATACCAGTCGCGTCCCTTGATACGCGTCTTCCAGGCACGGAATACGAGGGCGCTCATCTTGCCGGCGAAGAGGCACGGCAGCGTTACGCAACGGGTCATAAAGGACTTGGGCTGCAGTAACAGTTTTTGCTCGGTCGCAAACTTCAGCGGCGGCGCAGTATCCACTTCTATCTTCACCTTGATAGACTTCTCTGTCTGGAAAGAGAGGTTATATACATCGGTAGTATCTTTCAAGAAGGCCGACTCCACCTTCCCGAAACTCTTTTTGTCCTTCTTGGTAATTTCCACTACCCTGCCCACCATGGCAAACTGGTCGATGATGGGTTGAAAGTACTGCTCAAATGAAAAAGACTCATCCTTCTTTAGCAGAGTGAAGTCCATGTCTTCGCTGAACCGGTTCAGCCCGTGAAAGATCCGCAGACAGGTACCACCATAGAATGCGGCTTTGTCAAAGAACCCTCCATCGGCCAGTCCTGCCAGCACAATCTGCTGGCTCACTTCATAAATGGCATTTCTTCGGGCGGCTTCCGTACTCTGATCATAGGCCGAAAGCATCTTTTCATACAGTTCGTTCATGGCTCAAGAAGTTTGAGGAGGGTCATAATGGTTTGTGTCTTTTTCCCAGCGGCTGCGCACTGCTGGAAAATGGAGGCGTCTAAATGGCGTAAGGCATCCATGTCCAGCCGCAGGTCCTGCTCCAGGAAAGTCTCCGCTTCCTTTTTGTAACGGAGGTTCACTCCGGCCGTGGAGCAAATCAGGTCACACAGGGCCTTTTCCGGGCTGGCAATAACAAAAAACATACCCTCTACCTCTTCCTGTCGAAGGCCGATAGGGAAATAATCCCGGTCCACGCAGGTGTAGGTAAACGATCCCAGACTATTCTCAAACTTCCTGGAGTGCTTGATCGTCATGCTCTGCACCAGAGACACCCTTTCCGGGATGAGTCCATACCAGCGCAAAGCGGTATGCATAGACACGTATGAGGGGGTATAGAGGTGATTAGCGACCAGCTCCGTACAGATTCTCCTACCGCTCCATTCGGGATTCACCACATAGAGGCCCTTCTTGAGTCGAAGCAGCCTACCGCTGCGCTCCAGGGCCGATACCTTTTGGTTGGCTCCGGACACATCCGGGTACAGCGAGGCAATGGTTTCCTTGGTAACCGGAACACTGCCTAATATGTCTAATACATCCTTCACACCGCAAAGATAGTAAAATTCTGAATAGAAAATTAAGAAAGACATTATTTTCTATACAAAATATCACCTATACGTGTCTTATCCTATCCCAACTATTCGAAAAAAGTGAAAAGATGGTATCGTGAGCCCGCTGACCTTTGTGCGGTGGGATTGGAGGAGCGAAGCGACGATGCGCTCTGCAGAGCGCCGGCGTGACAGGTAATTCAGTCACAGCACAAATGCATAAATATCAATAATTTAAAGAACTATAAAACCTTGTCACACGCCTATCACACTCCTAAGTATGTGTCAGTCCATGTTACAAATATGAGCATAATCAACCAAAATGTCAAGACCAGATAATCTACCTCATCAAGACTCTTTTCTGCATCATTTTTGCGAATTTGGTGCAGAAAATTGTGTTTTGAGGCAGAAAAACGCTATATTTGCATCATCAAACACTCGCGCTATGCACGAATATGACTTCATAAACCGTCCTAAAGACCTCCTCACTCCCGAGGTGGTAGCCCTCCTGACCCGCCTTCATGAATGCCGTGGCCGGCAGGATCTTTTCATCGAAGCTGAGCCGGACGTACTCACCGCCCTGCTGGAGGTAGCAAAGATTCAGAGTACCGACGCATCCAACCGTATCGAAGGCATCTTTACGACGGACGAACGCCTGAGAGCCATTGTTCAGGAAAAAGTGCGGCCCAGGAACCGGAATGAGGAAGAAATTTCCGGCTACCGTGATGTGCTGGCCACAATTCACGAATCCTACGAATACATAGTGCCCCGTCCCAACAACATCCTGCAATTGCATCGGGACCTCTACTCCTACAGCGGCAGTGCCGTGGGAGGCGCCTATAAGAACTCGGACAACATCATCGCAGAGAAGCATGCCGATGGAACGGAGACCGTGCGTTTCCGTCCGGTCCCGGCTTTCCAGACGGCCGACGCCATGCAGAACCTATGCACCAGGTATAACGAAGCCATTGAGGCTGGCACTTATGACCCGCTTCTCCTGATGCCGGTATTCATCCTGGATTTCCTCTGCATCCACCCGTTCAATGATGGCAATGGCCGCATGAGCCGCCTCCTGACTCTGCTTCTGCTGTACCGTGCCGGATTCATCGTCGGGAAGTATATCAGTATTGAGATGCTCATTGCAAAGAGCAAGGATTCCTACTACGAGGCTTTGCAGGAGAGTTCCCAGGACTGGCATGAGAACGGGAACAACTATCTTCCTTTCTTGAAATACATGCTGGGCGTGGTGGTCAAGGCATACAATGAATTCGAGGACCGGGTGGAATACCTGCGCTATCGCAAGGTCTCTAAACCGGAGCGCATCAAGGCCATCATCGAGCGCACAGCTGGAAAAATCACCAAGAAAGAGATAGCCGAGGCCTGCCCGGACATCAGCCTGACCACCATTGAGCGAACGCTGGCAGAACTGATGGCCACCGGCTTTATAGACAAAATAGGCAGTGGAAGATCCACCGCCTATGTAAAGAAATAACCTTTGACCCTGCCTTAGTGCTGGTATCGGAAGATACGGCGGGTCTCGATGGCTTCGTCAAGTTCGTCGGCATCCACCAGGGTCTTGCCTTCTATCTTGAGTATGGTAATCTTGCCTTTCTGCGCCAGACGATAGAAAGTGGTACAACCAATCTTTAAGTGCTTGCATGCCTCCTCGCGGGTGTAGTAACGCTTTTCTTTTTTCTGGGGCTGAGCAACCCAGGCTTCTGCAACAGCCTCAATGATAATCGGCTTCAGGATATTCATGAAGATTTCCCGAATCATGTCCATTTCTGACATTATCATAATACATTAAAAACTAAATAGAATCGTGACTCCTTGTCGCGCTCCGGCGGAAGAATCTTACAACTATTTGATAATTAATGTAATAGATTTTTTCTTGATCCCACCGGGTACATATTCCGGAGCATACCCACCCAGTCTGAGGCGGCCTAAATAGCGAAAAGGGTTCCGAAGCTTTAGCTTTGGAACCCTTTGAGCGGTGCGGACGAGGCTCGAACTCGCGACCCCCGGCGTGACAGGCCGGTATTCTAAACCGACTGAACTACCGCACCAAGTTTTCAGTGAACTTCCCTTTCGGGATTGCAAAGGTACAAACAAATTTTGAATCTGCAATACCTTTTCACAATTTTTTTAAAACCATTCTACATCCTGCAAATCGAGCTCGTTCATGGGAATGCCGGGGCCCAGGCGGAAATAGAACTTAAAGCCCTTAAGCTCAGCGGGTATGCGGTTGAGGAAGGCCAGGCGGGGCTCTCCGAAATCGCAGGAACAGCCGTACAAAATCATGGTGCGGGCCTCGTCATCTTTCTCGTACCAGCCGCCTCCGCGGGTGCGGACGTAACCAAACTGCTGCTCATATTGACGCACCAGTTCCTCGTGCTGGCCCACCATACCATACACAAACGTCCCCACCATAGGTGAGGACGGTAAGGATACTAAAACAAACTTGGGATTCACGCGGTAAAACCGGTTAGTAGGTTACCACGGGTTCCAGTTTCTGGGCAAGCTCGATGTACTTGGCGATCTCCTTCTCTACGGGGGTGCGCTTGCACAGGTGCTTGGCTTCGTTTACCTCGGCCACCTTGGCTGCCAGGTTGGCGGCTTTGCGGTTGCGGAGTTCTTTGACAGTGTCTACGCCGGCAGCTTCCAGGAGTTCGGAGAACTGGGGGCCTACGCCTTTGACGCGGAACAGATCTGCATGATTGACCCAGGTGAGGATGAGGTCACCACGGATACCGGTCTTTTCTTCCAAAGCCTTGCGGCCCTTGGGGGAAGCACCTTCCTTGAGCAGCTGATCAACAGTTTCTACACCGATTGCCTTGAGTTTCTCGGCGTAAACAGGGCCGACACCCTGAATGTCAATGATTTTGTAAGCCATAGTTGTAGTATTTAGTGGTTGTAAATGCGTCTTTCCAACCTCAAAGTTAAAAAATATTAAGGAAAAAAGGAAATTTTTACATATATTTGCAGATGTAGGCGAATTTTATGGAAAACTTTCCGTTAGATAGCGAAAAGATTTACTTCTCTTCCGATATGCTCACACTGGACTGCGAAGAAGGTCCGGTGACGTTGAAGGTTTCCGACTGGCTCCACAAAGATCCCGTGCGCATTCACCGCATGATTGTAAAGGAAAAGATCCTGCAGGTGGATCAGATGGAGGTTTTCGCCCCCCTCGTGTCCAAGCTCAGAAGAGCGGACTACGAGTATTACAAGCGCATCACCGGGCTCAAAATGATGATCGATTTCCCCGGATTCCCCTCAGAAATCGAAGCCCGCATCCCTTACGACACCGACCCCATCGCCTTCTACAAATGGTGGCGCAAGGGCAAAAACGAACACCGCGTTTATCTCTCCCCCGCCTACCAGTTCAAACTTTTCCAGAAAGTGTCCCACATGGAGCCCAAGATCATGCTCAAGAAGGACATTGACTTTGTTAAGAGCTTCTAGCCATGACCTTGGAACAAATCCTTGCCGTCCCCACCGCTCCGTCTAAGGAAGAGCTGGATAGGGACTTTTGGGACGGCGACAACTGTGTAAGTTATTCGGCCGATGGAAAACGCCTCCTGGACGCCGAGAATTTCCCCTCCGAGATAACCGTCCGGGAGGGCTGCGAAGTCATCTGCGACGACATCTTCGCCTTCCAGGACTACATGGCGGGCAAAAAAATTGGGGAAGACATCCCCCTGGAGGACCGTTCCTCCTACCTCGAGAAAATTACGCTGCCTAACAGCATCACGCATATCGGTGCCGCCGCCTTCTGCGAATGCGGCGAGCTCCTGAAGATCAAGCTCCCCACCAGCCTCCTCTACATCGGCCCTTCGGCCTTTGCAGACTGCTGGCAGCTGGAGAAGATTACCCTTCCCGCCAGCACCCGGATTATAGGCCCGGGCGCTTTCCAGGGATGCGTCAACCTGTTCCAGGTCAAGCTGAACAAGGCGCTGGAAGTCATTGGCGAGGACGCCTTTGACGACTGCGAATCCCTTGAAACCATCATCATTCCCCACGGGACGCTGGACCATTTCATGCAGCTCCTCCCCAAGGAATTACACCCCCTACTGGAAGAATTATGACCGGACAAAACTACAAGGTAGCCCACGAGGGCGCCCTCCTGCAATATCTCTTTGAGATTCTCCCGGGCCAGTCCCGCACCAGCATCAAGAACCTCCTGTCCAAAGGCCAGGTGCTGGTAAACGGAGAAGGCCAGACGGCCTTTGACCTGCCCCTCAAACAGGGAGATACCCTCACCATCCTGCCCAAAGGCATCTCCATTGCCCGCGCCGTCAAGAGCGACGCCCGCGAAGAAGTTCTCAAGGCCGGCGTCAAGATCCTCTTCGAAGACGAGAATTACATCGTGGTGGACAAGCCCTCCGGCATGCTCACCGTGGCCACCGGCAAAGAGAAGAAGACCCTCTACGCCCTCCTCAACGCGTACATCAAGGTCAACGCCCGCATGCAGCGCAAGGAAGACCTCCTCTCCGGCAAAACGCCCGACCGCAGCACAGCCAAAATCTGGATTGTGCACCGCCTGGACAAGGGAACGTCCGGAGCCCTGGTGTTTGCCAAGAACGAGCGCGCCAAGGACATCCTCCAGAGCAAATGGAAAGAACTGGTGGCCGAAAGAAAATACGTAGCCTGGCTGGAAGGCAAGCTGGAGAAAGAAAGCGGCGCTATCCAGAGCTGGCTGGTAGAGAATCCCAAGTCGCTCAAGATGAACTCCTACGACACGGAGGTCAAGGACGGCCAGCTGGCCATCACGCATTACCGCGTACTCAGCTACAGCCGCCACTACACGCAGACGGAATTCTCCCTGGAAACCGGCCGGAAAAACCAGATCCGCGTGCACGCCGCCTCCCTGGGCCATCCCGTAGCCGGAGACGACAAGTACGGAGCAGAGACCGACCCCATCAAGCGCCTGGCCCTGCACGCCGCCACGCTGGTGTTCCGCAACCCCTTTACCAACAAGATGGTGCGCTGCTCCTCTCCCCTTCCCGAATCCTTTGAACGATTTACCCTCAAATGATAGAACAGACCATCCTTTCCGGCAACCTTGAGCTGAAGGCTGCCATCATTGCCCCCGAGCATCCCCAGGCGGCCGTGGTGTTTGTCCACGGCATGGCGGAGCACAAAGAGCGGTACTACCCCTTCATGGAGTATCTCTGTGAACTGGGCTATGCCTGCGTCATCTACGACCAGCGCGGCCACGGCGCCACCGCCCAGACCCCCGACGAGCTGGGTTATTTTGGCAAGAAGGGCGTTCAGACCCTGGTAGAAGATACCCGTACCGTGGTCCAGTGGACCCGCGAGCAGTACCCCGGCCTCAAAGTCTTCCTCTTTGGCCACAGCATGGGCTCCATGGTGGTCCGCTGCTTTGCCAAGAAGTACGACGCCGAGATTGACGGCCTGGTGGTCTGCGGCAGCCCCTCCGACAACGGAGTGGCAGGCCTGGGCATCCTGGTCACGCGCCTCTTCCAGCTGTTCAAGGGAGACCGCTACCGTTCCAAGAAGGTGGCCCGCATGATGTTCGGCCCGCATACCAAGAAATTCAAGGCCGAAGGAGTCCGCAACGCCTGGCTCTCCACCAACCGGGCCAACGTGCAGGAATACAACGAAGACCCGCTGTGCGGCTTCCTCTTCACCCTCAACGGCTACCGCGTGGTGATGCAGCTCATTCAGGAGACGTATTCCAGTCGTGGCTGGGCCGTGAACAACCCCAACATTCCGGTGCATTTCCTGGCCGGCAGCACCGACCCTTGCATCATCTCCCTGGACCAGTTCTCCAAGGCCGTGAGCTTCTTCCGGGGCCGCGGCTACAAGCAGGTTACCAGCAAAGTGTACCCCGGCCTGCGCCACGAGGTCCTCAACGAGCTGGGTAAGGAAGATGTCTGGAGAGACGTAGAAGCCGTTCTCAAGAGCTGGGTATGAACATTTTCGCCCGCACAGAGCGTTTGGTAGGGGCCGATGGTCTGGCCCGTCTGGGCGCCGCCCGCGTCATCCTCTTCGGGACCGGCGGCGTGGGCAGCTGGTGCGCCGAAGCCCTGGTGCGCAGCGGCATCGGCCATCTGACCCTGGTAGACCCCGACTGCGTGGACGAAACCAATATCAACCGCCAGCTGCCGGCCACCACCGCCACCGTGGGCCAGCCCAAAGTGGAAGTGCTACGCACCCGGCTGCTGGAAATCAACCCTTCGGCCGATATTACCGCGCTGCGCCAGCGCTACGAGAAAGGGGCCGATTTTGGCCTGGCGGGCTACGACGTCATCATTGACGCCATCGATTCCCTGACGGACAAGATGAACCTGCTGCTGGAGGCTACGGCCACGCCGGCCGAGGTCTTCTGCTCCCTGGGCGCCGCCTGCAAACTGGACCCCACCCAGATTCGGGTGGCGGAATTCTTCAGCGTCCGCGGCTGTCCGCTGGGCGCCGCCCTGAGAAAAAAAATGCGGAAAGAGAATACTCTTCCCGCTAAACCCATTACGGCCGTCTACGATGAGGAAGTCCTCCCTAACCTGGGCCCCGAACAGGATCCCGGTCCCGGCAAAGCCATCGCCAACGGCACCTTTGCGCACATTACCGGCATCTTTGGCTTTACCCTGGCCGGCCTGGTTATTGAGCACATTCTGGGCAAACGCCCTTGAGCAGATAGCTCACCCCTTCCACTTCATATCCTTCCGGCACGGTGACCGGCGGCACCGGCGTGTCTTCCAGACAGTAGGTGCGGTGGCACCGCGTGCAGTAGAAGTGGACGTGGACGTCGTCGTCATGGCCTTCGTGGTGGCTGCGGCAGAGTTCGTAGCGAACGCCGTCTCCGCTGTCTTCCAGCACATGTACCAAGTGGGCCTCCTTAAAAGCGCCCAGCGTGCGGAAGATGGCGCTCTTGTCAACGGTCTCCAGCTGCGCCTCCAGCTCCATGAGGGAGAGCGGACGGCCGGCACTGGCCAGCGCCCGGGCCACCAGCAGGCGGTTGGGCGTAGCCTTTACTCCATGTTCTTCCAGCAGATGTTCCATTACAGCAGCTCCTCCAGCAGCTCTTTGCAGTGACCGGTGAGAATGATATGATGGTTGCCGATGGAGTTGGTCAGGAAATACCGGGCGTCTTCCGGCTGCAGCTTCAGCACCACCTGGGTACGGCAGAGATTGTCCTCGTACTGGTTGTAGAGCAGCTCCCCTTCGGCCGCAAAATGGCGGTCCAGCTTGCCGGAGACCTTGAATACGGTGACCGGACCTTCCGGCAGGTTGCCGTGGATACCTACGCCGATACCGGACTCAAAGTGGGTGTCGTACTGCCAGTCCGTGACCATGTTGAAGGGTACGGTGCAGTGGGCAAAGAGCATTTCTCCGCTCTGCACGTCTATGCGGGAAGGATTGGCCTGGAAGCCGGTCTGGCCGGTGAGGGCCTGGGCTATCATCATGGACAGCAGGGCCGGGACGTCTCCCTCGCAGGAGGCCGGGAGGCCATCGGCATTGAAGGAGGCCAGCGCCAGGCAGCCGGTGTTACCCACAGAGGTAAGGAGGTCAAAGCACCTTAATGTAAAGGCGCCCAGTTCGTATTTCTTCACCAGAACTTCCAGGGCGTGGTAGATCTGGGTAGCCCCGGGGTACGAGGCCCGTACGTTGGGGGCCATCTCTTCTTCGGCCGGAGCGTTATCCTTAGGCGCTTTGGCTATCTCGTTCAGGAGTTCCTCCATGGGAATCTCCACCAGCTTTACACCCAGCTTGTCCATCAGGGCCATGGGATCGGCCTGGCTGGCGATGAGCCAGTCCGAAGGCTGCCCAATGACGCCGATGCGCGTGCCCTGCAGCTTCTTGCGAGCTTCGGCCACCTTGCCCAGTACCTCAATACGGTGCTGCAGGTAGTCAGCGCTACCGTGGAGCACCTCTCCCTCGAGGCCCTGCTGACGCAGGTAGGACAGGATTTCCAGCGAAGCCGCCAGCGAGTTGCTCTTGCCCGACGTGAGCAGGTAGTACCGCTCGATGCCCCGGGCCAGCATCTCCGGCAGCAGCTGCTTGAAGATGCCTTCGGCCCCGCCCGTCCTCACATAAATCAGATCCAGGCTATGGGTACCAAAATCGGCAAAGTTGGAGCCCTTGAACTCAAATCCACCCTCCGGAAACACCTCCGAAAGAAAGGCATCACTCAACTTAGCTACCGACTGCTCATCATGCAGCCCCGAAGTAATAGTATAAACCGCTATCATAAACAAAAAAAGGGAAAGCTACTTACATCGCACCGCTACAACCTCTTACCCTTGCTACGTTCCCGTCCTGGGGGAGTTCAGAGGGAGCTGGTCGTGTAAGACTTTCCCGCTGCAAAGGTAAAAAGATTTTTGAAGAATAAAAAATCAATCCTCCGTTTTAACAAAGGGAAACCACGTTTCCACTTTCTCTTTGGCCTTGGCCTTGTTCTCGGGATTGATGGCCGCAACCACATAGGAAACGGCCGCAATGAGGGCGGCCCAGTCGTCGGCCAGACCGGCGAAGGGCAGGAAATCCGGCACAAGATCTACAGGCAGAATGAAATAGCCTAAGGCCCCGGCAATGATGGCCTTGTAGCGCATGGGGGTCTTGGGATCCATGAGGGTATAGTACAAAACCAAAGCATGGTAGATGAGTTTGGAGCCGGCCTTACCCGCCAGAAGCTTCACTTTATCCCAGAAGGCTTCTTCCGAGTAGTGCTCCTGGTACTGAACCAGTTCTTCGGGGGTCATGTTCTTCTTTTTCATTCTATCGCGTAAACTCTAAGGTATTCTTGGGTAAGTCCTCCGGAGCCGTTCTGGCTGTCGGGGATGAGGAGGAGGGACGGGCGGCCGTCGGGGAGCACAGGCCCCAGGCACATGCCCTCATAGTTGGCAAAGGAAGAGAGGGCCGATGAACGGAAGTACTTCACCAGCCGCTTGCGAAGGACACCGGTTTTGCCCGCTACGGGCTTTACCACAAAGATTTTGGTAGAGGTAAAGGCTCCGCTGAGCTTATCTCCCAGGCCGCCGGCCGGCACAAACACTTCCCGCTCCAACACCAGCAGACGGCCGTCCGGCAAGGCTGCCAGGGCCGGCACGCCATGCACATAGGCCTGGGCCCCATCGGCCGATGCTTCCGGCTCCTCCATCTGGTACAGATAGCGGTGGGCCGGCTCCAGGTCTTCTCCAAAGCTCTGGAGGCGGAGAAGGCCGGGGGTCTGGGCGTCGCTCAGCAGCGGGCCTTCCGTGACGGTCCAGAACAGATGCGTCTGGGCATTGTACGTAAGGGCTTCAAAGCCCTGGTTGGGGGTGATGTTGTCGATTCCCAGATCGGCCGGGACGTTTATCTTTCGGCCGGTAGGATAGCCCTTGAGGTCATATTCCCGGATGGACTGGTCTGCCTCGGCGCTTACGAAGAGGGTGCGCGTGGAGGGAACGAAGGCTATGCCCTCGGAGTCAATACCGGCGCCTTCCGTTCCCGGGGGCACGTTCTTGACGGCAAACGCTACCGTGCCGTCTTCCCGGAAGTGGATGTCAAAGAAGACGATGCCTCCGCCGCCCAGTTTGTCGTGCACCACGGCGTAGTGGGTGCCTCCCAGATAGGTAATGCCGGAGTACTGGCCGTTCTCCACCAGGTCTGTGATGAGATTGTTGCTTACCAGGTTCAGGGACAGGGAATCCTGTGCGCACGACTGCAGCGCAGCCATGAGCATCAGCCATACGGATATGACCCAATACCTCTTCATCGGATTCTCCAGTTACAAATATAATGATTACATTTGTGTTCACAAACAAACAGCTGCTATGAATATCAAGGCCGACTAGATCCACCCAAAGTTATCCGCTCCGGCGGCCAGTTCAAAGTGATATTTGGCAATGCCCAGATCAATATGGGTATAGCCCAGGAGGGACGGTAAGATCTTGGCTTCCACCCGGTTGCCCGGATGCAGGATGAACTTGAACTTCTGCTGATTCACGGCTGTAGGCGCCAGGACGGCGGCCTCCAGGCCATTCGCAAACCATTCGGGGATTTCCCCATCGGCCTCAAAGAACCGGTCAAGGGACTTGAGGGGGTGCTGTTTTCCCTGGTCTACGCCATATCCAAGCGCTATCACGCAATGGATGACTTCTCCCTCCCGAAGGGTGAATGCACCGGGAATCTTTTTATAGGTAAGGCCCACCCAGCAGGAATTGAGATCGATGGTCTGCGCAAAAATAACAATCTTTTCTCCGTAGTACCCAATCTTCTCTTCCCACTCCGGGCCCTTGGGGCCGACCATCACCAGATAGTTCCTTACTCCTGAAAACTGTCCGTAGGTAACCAGTTTGTTGGAAAACGCCTTGGGCTCATCCAGCACCAGCTGGATATGGAGTCCACTTTCTTCGTTGCAACGCTCGATGGTCTTCTTGATAGCGTCTACAGTAGCCTCATCAATGGGTTGGTCCTTGAAACGACGGACCGCATGTCTGTTTCTGATTGCGTCTAAAAGTTCCATTGTCAAAAAAATCTTTCAGTACGAAGTTACAGCAAGAATCCTACCCAGTCAAGGGGGCCGATGGAAGTTTTGACGCAGAATCAAGAAATGGGCCTGATTTTTTTACGCAAAGTGGATTTGTAAAAATGGTACAAACCCGAATTAACGCTTTTTGACAAACTCTCCCCTATTCGGCTAGGGAGAGCAGGAGGGCGCGGGCCTCGGGGATGGTATTGGGGACGGAGCGGCCGCCACTGAAGAGAGCGTCTATCTCCTCCTTCTTGCCGGGGAAGAGCTTACGGAGATTCTTCTTGGTAAGGGGGAACACGGTGTCACCTTTAAACAGGTACAGGGTCTCCGAGACCTCATACGGATAGCTCTTGCCTTCTTCCAGTTCGTAAACAGCACCATTGGCATAAATGGTACTTAAACTCTTGATGGAGCTGGTCTGGGAAGTGGTGCCGTAAGCGCCTTGCTTTACATCCTTCAGAATCTTGACATCCCGACGGACGGCCAGGCCCACATCCGGTCCAACCATGGACAGGCGGTAATAAACGCCCTGGTGGTTCAGGAACATCACCGTATCAAACTGGACCTTGACAATGTTGTCTGCATTGCTGGGGACCAGTTCCTTGCCGTCCTTGTCCAGGAACCGGAGCGTATTGTCCACGGCGCAGATATTGAGCTGGCCCTGGGCCGGTCCCTGACCACGGAAATAGATATACCCATGCTCAAAATTGGGCATGAGGTAGTACACCTCGTTGGGAATGCCCTTATTCTGAGCCTGCGCGCCCAGGCCTGTCAGCAGCAGACCGAGCGCGCAGATTATACGACGGAATGAGATCATCTTATCGAACCACCTGGGTGAACACAGGGTCCTTGCCCTCCTGGGCCAGCACGTAGACCTTCATCTGGGAAGGGCCAAACTGCGGCATTCCCTCGCGGGGCAGGTTCTCGGCGGTGAACAGATACTCGGTGCCACAGGGAACCGTGCGGACGGCCACATCCACGGCCTTGGCCTGGATCATGGGATAGTCTCCCACGGCGGCGTCAAAGATAGCGGCTTCCTCCTCAGAGACAGCGTGCGGCTCCGGGAATTCCTCCAGCGGGGTGAACTCACCCTTGAGATAACCATTGGACTTGAGGAAGTAGTCTACTTCGGCCGGAACGGCATCGATACGGGCAGCGCGTACTCCATAACCGGGCATAACCGTTGCATCGGGTTCCTTGGCTGCCAGGTCCTCCGAGCTGCTCTGCAGACCACCGCTGCCAAAGGTGCAGAACGGGACCAGCTTCTTGCCGGAGAAATCCACCTGCTCCAGCAGCGAAGCCATGGGCGGGGCCATGGTCCCGTACCATACGGGATAGCCCAGGAAGATGATATCGTACTTGGAAAGATCGGCCTTGATGGGCTCGATTTCAGGGAGGATACCCTGGGCGCGCTCTTCACCGGCGCGGGCAATGGTCTCCTGATAAGTGCCATCGTAGGGATTTACGCACAGGATCTCTTCCATATCGGCCCCGATGGCTTTCTGGATTTCCTGGGCAACGGTCTGGGTGTGGGAGGTCTGGGAATAGTAAAGTACCAGTACCTTGGGGCTCTTGGGCCCGCATGCAGTGAACAAAAAGGCCATAGCGGCAACAATAAGGATCCGTTTCATATAAGTGTTACAATGGTTAATCGATGGTAAGGCTGTCAAAGATGAAGGGCAGGAGGTCCTCCACCTTCTGGAACTTGCGGATGCGCTTGCTGCCCACCAGGATAATCTGGATGGGCTGGCCGAATTTCTTCTGGTACTCGGCCATCACCTGCCGGCAGGCGCCGCAGGGCGAGGCGGGACTTTCGCAGAGGACGCCATGGTCGCTGGCGGCTATGGCCAGCCGGAGCATGGGCGTATCCGGATAATTGGCCCCGGCAGCGAACATGGCCGAACGCTCTGCGCACAGGCCGGAGGGATAGGCGATATTTTCCTGATTGGCACCTTTGACGATGGTCCCGTCGGCCAGCAGCAGGGCTGCTCCCACCTGGAAGTGGGAATAGGGTGAGTAGGAGCCTTTCCGGGCATCCAGGGCGGCGGCTATCAGGTTCTGGTCAATGGGGTCCATCTCCTTGACGGAGGAGAACTCCTCATAGTGGATGTTAAAAGATACTTCTGCCATTATGCGGTTCGTTTTTATTGATTACCCAGGGTTGCCACCATCACGGCTTTGATGGTGTGCAGCCGGTTTTCGGCCTCGTCAAAGACAATGCTCTGGGGGCCTTCAAATACATCTTCCGTTACTTCTACGCCATTGAGGCCGAATTTTTCGTACACTTCCTTCCCCACCTTGGTTTCCAGGTTGTGGTAGGCCGGGAGGCAGTGCATGAACTTGCAGGCGGGATTGCCGGTGGCGGCCATCAGCTCTGCATTTACCTGGTAGGGTTTCAGGAGTCTGATCCTTTCGGCCCAAACCTCGGCCGGTTCTCCCATGGATACCCAGACATCCGTGATGATGAAATCGCAGCCCTTGACGCCGGAGAGGATGTCATCGGTGATGGTGATGCGGGCTCCGGTCTCCTGGGCAATGGCCTGGCACTCCGCCACCAGCTCGGCGGCCGGCTGCAGGGCCCCCGGGGCCACAATGCGCACATCCATGCCCATCTTGGCGCCTCCCACCAACAGGGAGTTACCCATGTTGTAGCGGGCGTCTCCCAGGTAGGCGTAGCGCACCTGGCTGAGGGGCTTGTCTATATGTTCCTGCATGGTCAGGAAATCGGCCAGGATCTGGGTGGGATGGAACTCGTTGGTAAGGCCGTTCCACACGGGAACGCCGGCATACCGGGCCAGTTCCTCCACAATCTCCTGTCCAAATCCGCGGTACTCGATACCGTCGAACATCCGGCCCAGGACGCGGGCCGTATCCTTCATGCTTTCCTTGATGCCGATCTGGCTGCCGGTGGGGCCCAGGTAGGTCACATGGGCTCCCTGGTCGTGCGCGGCCACCTCAAACGAGCAGCGCGTACGGGTAGAGGTCTTTTCAAAAATGAGGGCAATGTTCTTGCCTTTGAGATACTGCACCTCGGTTCCGGCCTTCTTGGCTCGCTTGAGCTCTGCGGCCAGGTCCAGGAGATACTGGATCTCCTGCGGGGTAAAATCCAGCAGTTTGAGGAAGTGGCGGTTGTGCATCTGTGGCATACAATTATAAAGTTTGTAAATATAACATTTTTTTCTGACACTTCCTTTTTAAAAATATTTTGGAAGATTGGGGAAAACGCCGTAACTTTGCCTCAACATGAAGCCCGTAAAAGACGGAATCCTGGAATGCCTCTCCTTTGCAGATGTGCACGTACACCTGCGAGAGCCCGGTTTCACCGCTAAAGAAACCATTCTGACGGGCACCCGTGCCGCAGCTCGCGGCGGTTACACCCTCGTTTGCCCCATGCCCAATCTCAATCCGGTCCCGGACGCTCCGGAGACCCTGGCCATTGAGCTGGAGGCCATTCAAAAAGACGCAGTGGTGAGGGTGCTCCCCTATTGCTCCATTACCAAGGGCCGAAGAGGCCTGGAACTGGTAGACTTTGCCACCCTCAAGGGCCGCTGCTGCGCCTTTTCGGACGACGGATCCGGCGTCCAGAGCGAAGCCGTGATGCTGGAAGCCATGAAGGCCGCCGCCCGCGAAGACGTGATCATAGCCGCCCACTGCGAAGACAACACCCTCCCGGGCGTGGATCCCCGCAGCGAATGGGGCCAGATTGAGCGGGACCTGGAGCTTTGCGCCCGTACCGGCTGCCACTACCACGTGTGCCACATCTCTTCCCGTGAGAGCGTCCGTCTGATCCGGGAGGCCAAGGCCCGCGGCGTCAACGTCACCTGCGAGACGGCCCCCCACTACCTTACCCTCTGCCAGGAAGACGTAAAAGATGAGGGCCGATTCAAGATGAATCCCCCCATCCGCAGCGCAGAAGACCGCGAAGCGCTCATCGAAGGCCTGGCCGACGGCACCATTGACGTGATCGCCACCGACCACGCCCCGCACACTGCAGAGGAAAAGAGCCGCGGCTTTGCCGGCAGCGCCATGGGCATCGTGGGTCTGGAGACCTCCTTCTCTGTGCTCTACACCCGCCTGGTCCGCACCGGCCGCATCGGCCTGGAGCGCCTGGTAGAGGCCATGAGCACCTCCCCGCGCCGCATCTTCGGCCTGCCTGCCACGCCGCAGGACAGCGTCATAATCGATTTGAACACTCCCTTTATCATAGACAGTACGCAGTTTGCCTCCATGGGCCACTCCACGCCGTTCGACGGCTGGGAAGTGTACGGCCGCGTACTGGAAACCCGCCTGGACGGCAGGCCCGTTTACCAATGGAAAAACAGCTCTATACAATAACGGAGAACCGCCTGGTGGCGGCCGACACTTACCGGCTGGTCCTTTCCGGAAAGGGGAAGGTGGACGGCGAGTTTGTGCACCTGGAGATTCCCGGGTTCTACCTGCGCCGCCCGCTCTCGGTCTGCGACAGCGAGGAAGGCCGCTTTGTGCTGCTGTACAAGACGGTGGGAGAAGGCACCCGGGTGCTGGCCACCCTGCCGGAAGGCAGCCGGCTGAGCGTTCTCACCGGGCTGGGAAAGGGATTCGATGCATCGGCCTGCTCCAGGAGCGCGCTGCTGGTGGGCGGAGGCCTGGGAGCCGCACCGCTCTACCTGCTGGCCAAAGAGCTCAAGCAGCAGGGAAAGAAAGTAACGGCCGTGCTGGGTTTCAACAAGGCCGATGAGATAGTCCTGGCCCAGGAATTCGAAGGCCTCTGCGACGCCTTTGCCCTGGCCACCCTGGACGGAAGCGTTGGCGTGAAGGGCTTTGTGACGGATGCGCTGCGCACCCTCGCCCCTACCTACGATTATTTCTACACCTGCGGTCCCATGGTCATGATGAAGGCGGTCTGCCAGGCCCTGGAGGGTCCCGGCGAGGCTTCGCTGGAAGAGCGCATGGGCTGCGGCGCCGGCTTCTGCTACGGCTGCAGCGTCCAGACCGCCGGCGGTCCCCGCCGCGTCTGCAAAGACGGCCCCGTATTTAAAAAGGAGGAGATTCTATGGTAAAGGACCTCTCGGTAAATCTCTGCGGCCAGAGCCTCAGAAACCCGGTGGTTCCGGCCAGCGGAACCTTCGGATTCGGCCTGGAACTGGCCGACACCTTTGACCTCAACGTCCTGGGCGGCATCTCGCTCAAGGGCAGTACGCGCGAAGCCCGGTACGGCAATCCCGTTCCGCGCATAGCTGAGGCTTCCTGCGGCATGCTCAACGCCGTGGGCCTGCAGAATCCCGGCATCGACGTGCTGGTGGGCAGCAAAGTCCCGGCCCTCAGAAAGATCTACAACGGCTGCATCATTGCCAACATCAGCGGTTTCTCCCTGGAAGAGTACCGCGAGTGCTGCGCCAAGGCCGATGCCTGCGAAGGCATAGACATTATAGAAGTCAACATCTCCTGCCCCAATGTGCACAACGGCGGTATGGCCTTCGGGACTAACCCCAACGCGGCGGCAGAAGTAACCCGGACGGTACGGGAAGTCTGTTCCCAAAAGCCCGTTTTCATCAAGCTGAGTCCCAATGTAACGGACATCGTAACCATAGCCCGCGCGTGCGAAGACGCCGGGGCCGACGGCCTCACGCTGGTGAACACCTTCCTGGGCATGCGCATCGACATTGCCCGCCGGAAGCCCATCCTGGCCAACACCACCGGCGGCTTTTCCGGCGCAGCCATCTTCCCCATCGCCCTCCGGATGGTCTATCAGGTGGCCCACGCCTGCCACATCCCCGTGATGGGCTGCGGCGGGGTAACATCGGCCCGCGATGTCCTGGAGATGATGATGGCCGGCGCAACGGCCGTCCAGGTAGGGGCCGAAAACCTGCGCAACCCCTTTGCCTGTCCGGAAATCATTGAGGCGCTGCCCGTGGAAATGGAACGGCTGGGCATCCAAGACATTAAAGAGATCATAAAAACGGTATAATGCAAAGAGACGTTATCATAGCCTGCGATTTCAGCAGTAAAGAGGCTTGCCTGAACTTCCTGGACTCCTTCTCCGGAAGTCGCAAGCCTTTCGTTAAAATTGGGATGGAGCTTTTTTACGCCGAAGGTCCCGAAATGGTTCGCCAGATCAAGGCCCGCGGCCATAAGGTTTTCCTGGACCTCAAGCTGCACGACATTCCCAACACCGTGCGCAAATCCATGGCCGTCCTGAGCAACCTGGACGTAGATATGGTCAACGTGCACGCCGCCGGGACCGTGGCCATGATGAAGGCCGCCCTGGAGGGCCTGACCCGGGCCGATGGAACCCGCCCGCTCCTGATTGCCGTGACGCAGCTCACCTCCACCTCCGAGGAAGTGATGCAGAAGGAGCTGCTCATTGGCGCCGGCATCAACGACACCATTGTCCAGTATGCCCGCAACGCCCAAGAAGCCGGGCTGGACGGCGTGGTGTGCTCCCCGCTGGAGGCTGCCATGGTCAAGGAGAACTGCGGCGCCAATTTCATTACCGTTACGCCGGGCATCCGCTTTGCCGATGCCGCCGCCGATGACCAGGTGCGCATTACCACCCCGGCCAGGGCCCGCGAGATAGGGTCCGACTTCATTGTGGTGGGCCGTCCCATCACCGCAGCCCCCGACCCCGTGGCTGCCTACAACCGCTGTCTGGAAGAGTTTTGCAAATAGATATGGAAAAACAGATTGCACACGAGCTGCTTAGCATTGGGGCCGTTTTCTTGAGGCCCGAGAATCCCTTTACCTGGGCCAGCGGGATCAAGAGTCCCATTTACTGCGACAACCGGCTTACCCTGTCGGCCCCTTCTACCCGCGACAAGGTGGAGGCCGGCCTGGCCCAGCTCGTAAAGAAGTACCATCCCGACTGTGAGATGCTCATGGGCACCTCCACGGCCGGTATTGCCCACGCCGCCATGACCGCCACGCTCCTGAACCTTCCCATGGGTTATGTGCGCGGAGAGGCCAAGACCCACGGCCGCACCAACCGCATCGAGGGCAAGATGGAGCCCGGTACCAAGGTGGTGGTCATTGAAGACCTCATCTCTACCGGTGGCAGCGCCATCGAGGTGGTGGAAGCCCTGCGCGAGGCCGGCGCCAACGTGCTGGGCATCGTAAGCATCTTCACGTACGGAATGAAAAAGGGTGTGGAGCGCATCGCTGCGGCCGGCACCGTGAATCATTCCCTCAGCAATCTGGACGCCCTGGTGGACGTAGCCGTAGAAGAAGGCTATATCGCTCCGGAATGGAAGGACCGCATCCTGGCCTTCCGGAACAACCCTTCGGACGAAAGTTGGATCAACAAATAAAGCACCGATATGAAGCATTTAATTGACCCGATGGACCTCTCCAAACAGGAGACCGACGAGATTATTTCCCTTGCGCAGGACATCATCGCCCACCGCGAGCGCTACCAGGGCAGCATGGCCCACAAGAAGCTGGCTACGCTCTTCTACGAACCCAGCACCCGTACCCGCCTCAGCTTTACTTCGGCCATGATGGAACTGGGCGGCCAGGTCCTGGGCTTTTCCAACCCCCAGAACGCCTCTGTGAGCAAGGGCGAGACCGTGCAGGACACCGTCCGTGTGGTAGGCTGCTTTGCCGACATCATCGCCATGCGTCACCCCATCGAGGGCGCCCCGCTGGTGGCCACCGAGGTTTCCCGCGTGCCCATCATCAATGCCGGCGACGGCTCTCACAGCCACCCCACCCAGACCCTCACCGACCTCCTCACCATCAAGCGTGAACTGGGCCACATTGACAACATCACCATCGGTTTCTGCGGTGACCTCCGCTTTGGCCGTACGGTGCACTCCCTCATCAAGGCCCTCTCCCGCTACGAAGGTATTAAGGTAATCCTCATCGCTCCCCAGGAGCTCAAGCTGCCGGACTACATCAAGCAGGATGTGTGCGAGCACACGGGTATCCCCTACCGCGAGGTGGAGACCATGGAAGAGGTGATGCCGGAACTGGATGTGCTTTACATGACCCGCGTGCAGAAGGAGCGCTTCCTGGACGAGGACGAGTTTGACCGCGTGAAGGACAGCTTTGTGCTGGATTGCGCCCGCCTGGCCCACGCCAAGGAGAAGATGGCCATCCTGCACCCGCTTCCGCGCGTGAACGAAATCCTCACCGAGGTGGACAACGACCCCCGTGCCGCCTACTTCCGCCAGGTGGAGAACGGCAAGTTTGTCCGTGAGGCCCTCATTGTGAAACTCATGGAGTGGAAGAACGATCCCGAGCACGGTATGCCCGACCAGGAGCCGCCGGTGGTGGATCCCGAACTCCACTGCCCCAACCGCAAGTGCATCTGCAACACCGAGCACGCCCCGCACAAGTTCCACAAGGCGGAAAATGGCGTACTCCGTTGCTGGTATTGCGACTCCAAGATTAAATAGACTCAGACAACTCCAACCAACGCATCTCGGCAGCGTCCAGTTCTTCCTGGAGGCTGCCGTAGCGTATAGAGGCCTCCTGCAGTTCGGCGGCGCTGAGGGTGCCGCCGGACAGCTTGGCCTCCAGGTCGGCCTTCTCTGCCTCTAATTGAGGCAGCCGCTCCTCCAGGGCTTTCAGTTCCTGCTGCTCTTTCCAGGAGAGCTTTCGGGTGGCGGTTTTCACTTTGGCCTGCACCTGCTCCGGCTTCTCTTCGGCCTTCTGGGCGGCTTCGTAGTCTTTGATGAAGGTCCGGTACTCGGTGTAATTGCCCACGAAGTCCTTGACCACGCCGTCTCCGCAGAAGACAAAGAGGTGGTCTACCAGGCGGTCCAGGAAGTGGCGGTCGTGGGACACGATCACCAGCGAACCCTTGTACTCCAGGAGGTACTCTTCCAGGATTTCCAGGGTCACGATATCGAGGTCATTGGTGGGCTCGTCCAGGATGAGGAAATTGGGCTGCTGCAGGAGGATGGTGAGCAGATACAGCCTTCTCCTTTCTCCGCCCGACAGGCGCTCGACGGGGTTGTTGAGCATATCGTGGGTAAAGAGGAAGCGGCCCAGCAGGTGGGTATCGTTCACGGTCTGCAGCACCGTCTGACCCGGTTTGAAATGCATGCCGCTCTGGTGGTAATAGCCAATCTTGAGCGACTCTCCCAGATCAATGACGCCCTCCAGGGTGCCGCCCATCTCCGGCTTCCAGCCGCCGGTGATGAGGTTGAGGAAGGTGGTCTTTCCGGCGGCGTTCCGGCCCACGATGCCCACACGCTCGTAGCGCTGGAAGTTGTAGGTGAAATGCCGGAGGTAGCACTTCTGCTCCCACCAGAAACTCACGTCCTTGCAGTTGATGACCTTGTTGCCCAGGTAGGTGTTGCCCACCCTGGTTTCGCTCAGGTCCACCTTTTTCTGGACGTAGCTGTCATCGGCCCTCTCCTTGATATCCCAGAAGGCCTGCTTGCGGTATTTGGCCTTGCCGGTACGGGCGCAGGGGCTGGCGTGCATCCATTCCAGCTCCCGCCGGTAGAGGTTGCGCACGCGCTCGGTCTCTGCGTTGTAGTTGTCTATACGTTCCTGGCGCTTTTCCAGGAAGTTCATGTAGTCTCCACGGTAGATGTAAATCTGGCCGCGGTCCATTTCCATCACGGTATTGCACACGCGGTCCAGGAAATAGCGGTCGTGCGTGACCATGAACAGGGTGCAGCGGCTGTGCTTGAGATGGCCCTCCAGGAACTCGATGGCGTCTATGTCCAGGTGGTTGGTGGGCTCGTCCATGATGTAGAAATCGGCCTCGGAGGCCAGCATCTGCGTCAGCGCCACGCGCTTGACCTCTCCCCCGGACAGTTCCTTCATGAGGCGCTCGCCGCTCAGGGCAAACTGGTCCAGCAGCTGGGTTACCCTTAACTCGTACTGCCACAGATGGTCCTGGTCCAGTTGCTCCGTCCACTCTGTGGAGCTGTCCATAATCTGGCGGAAAAGGGTCTTCTCCGGGTCAAAGGCATAATCCTGTTCCAGGAAGGCGATGCGGATATCCTTGAGAAAGAGGACCTTTCCGCCGCTGTCGGAGGAGTCTTTTCCGGCCAGGATCCTCAGCAGCGAGGTCTTGCCCGTCCCGTTGGGTGCGATGAGCGCCACCTTGTCCCCTTCATTGATATTGAACCCGATGTGCTCGAACAGCACCTTGGGTCCGTAACTCTTGGATATATTCTCTATTTGCAGATAGCTCGCCATGGGAGTGCAAAGATACGGAAAAATACGTATTTTTGCAGACGGAAATGGACAAGTCCAAGATCAAGGTTTGCGTCGGACTATCCGGCGGCGTGGACTCTTCTGTGGCAGCGTATCTGCTCAAACAGGAGGGCTACGACGTGTTTGCCATGTTCATGCAAAACTGGAACGACGCCTCCAGCACCCTCCACGGAGACTGCGAGTGGGAAGAAGACCGCTTTGTGGCCGAGATGGTGGCCCGTAAGATAGGCATCCCCTTCTACTTTGTAGACCTGTCCAAGCAGTACCGCCAGCGGGTGGTGGACTACATGTTTGACGAGTACGCCAAGGGCCGAACGCCCAACCCGGACGTCCTGTGCAACCGGGAAATCAAGTTTGACGCCTTCTGGGAGATAGCCCGCAAGTACGGGGCCGATTACGTGGCCACCGGCCACTATTGCCGGAAGGAGGAGATTCCCGGCTCCGACCGGCCATCTTCGGTATACCGGATCCTGGAGGGGACGGACCCCAACAAGGACCAGACGTACTTCCTCTGCCAGCTCAGCCAGGAGCAGCTCTCTACCGCCCTGTTCCCCATCGGACACCTGACCAAGCCGGAAGTGCGCCGCATCGCCAAAGAGGCCGATCTTCCTTCGGCCGAAAAGAAAGACTCCCAGGGCATCTGCTTTGTGGGAAAAGTGGACCTTCCTACCTTCCTCAAGCAGAAGCTGGCCTCCGTGGAAGGCGATGTGGTGGAGGTCTTTGACCCCTACTACGCCACCGATCCGCTGTACCAGTGGCAGCAGGAGACGCTCACCGGCCTCCTCAAAGAGGGCCAGACGCTGGAGCGCACGGTCAGGTATGCCCCGGAAGAGAAAGTGCTTACCTCCGACGGGCAGCCGCTGGGAGAGAGCCCGTACAGGGCCGATGCCTTGGAAGCGCTCACGGAGGAGCAGCTTCAGAAACTGGCCACGCCCCTGCGGTATTCGATAGAGTTCCAAACCGAGACCTACCGCAGCGGCAAGCATCATATCAAGAAAACCCGTTACAAAGAGAACCCCTGCGGCCGCATCGTGGGCCGTCACGAGGGGGCTCAGTTCTATACCATCGGCCAGCGCAAGGGCCTGGGCATCGGCGGCCACAGCGACCCGGTGTTTGTGATTGCCACGGACACGGAGGCCAACCGCGTGTATGTGGGAGAAGGCCATCACCACAAGGGCCTGAGCCGCTTCTGCCTCCGGGTAGCTCCGGAAGAGATCCACTGGATCCGGACCGACCTGGCCCTCCAGCCCGGAGAGATGCGCCGCTACCGCGTCCGCATCCGCTACCGCCAGCCGTTACAAAGTGCCACCCTCCTGATGAAGGAGAGTGGCCTCTATATCCTCTTCGATCAGCCTCAGCGGGGCATTTCCCCCGGCCAGTTTGCCGTATGGTACGACGGCCAGGAGATGCTGGGCAGCGGAGTTATTTAAGACTTTCCAGCAGGAGTTTTTCCATGAAGGCGTAACCGGCGGCGTTGGGATGCACGGTGTCGGTGGTAAGGCCGTCGCGCACTTTCCCGTCCGGGCCGGCCAGCACGGAACCGTAATCGATGTAGGTAATGCCGTGCCGCTCGCAGTAGGCCTTGAGGCGGGCATTGAGGCTACACACTTTCTCATAGCAGTCCGTCACCTCGGTGCGCCAGCGGAGGTGGTAGGAGGGCAGCACGCCGCAGATGACGGGGCGGATGCCGTTCTGCCAGGCCAGGTCAATCATGGTGAGGATGTTGGCGTAGGTCACGTCCTCGCGGTAGGGGCCGCCCATGTTGATGGCAATGTCGTTGATGCCGGCCAGGATCACCACGGTGGAAGCCTGGATATCAATCACATCCTGACGGAAACGAAGCACCATGTGGGAGGTCTCTTCTCCACTGATACCCCGGCCGATGAAGCCGGTGGTGGCAAAGAACTCGGGGCGCTGGCCGGGCCAGCCGTCTGTAATGGAATCACCAAAAAGGACCACGCGGGGGCCGGTGGGAGCGGACAGCTTGGCGTTATCCTCTGCGTAGCGCTGCACGTGGGCAGGGTTCTGGGCCGCGGCTCCGAAAGCCAGCAGAAGGCCCGTCATCAGAATGAAGATTCTTTTCATGGTTTATGGTTAATAAAATGTAGTCGTTTTGTGCCAACACAAAGATACAATTTTTGTACATTTGTCCTATGAAATTTCTCACCAACTTTTGCACCAACGCCCACTGGAACATGGCCTTCGACGAATTTGCGCTGGAGGGCATCCGGGAGCCGGAGCCGCTGTTCTTCCTGTGGCAGAACGCGCCGGCGGTCATCATCGGCCTCAATCAGAGTCCGTATGCCGAGGTGAACCTCCCCTATCTGGAGCAGAAGGGCATCCTGCTGGCCCGGCGGGTCACCGGCGGCGGAGCCGTGTATCACGACCTGGGCAACCTCAACTACAGCATCGTGGGTCCGCTGGAGCAGATGGAGAATGCCTTTGAATGGGTTCCCGAGGCCCTAAAGAAGTTGGGCGTTTCCGCAGAGCGTTCGGGCCGAAACGATATCCTGGTGGATGGAAAGAAGTGCTCCGGCTACGCCAAGCGCCTGAGCAAGGACCGCATGATGATTCACGGCACGCTGATGTGGGATGTAGACATAGATGTGCTCACGGAAGCGCTCAAGACCCCGGGCAGCAAGGTCACGGCCAAGGGCATAGCCTCGGTGCGCAGCCGGGTGGCCAACCTAAAAGACTACCTGCCGCAGTTCCCCACCCTGGACGCCTTCCGACAGGCCCTGCAGGAGCAGCTGGCCGCCGGAGACGGAGAATATGTCCTCACAGAGGCCCAGAGGGCACAGGTAGACCGCGAAGCGCGGGAGAAATTTGCCACCTGGGAATGGAACTTCGGGCACTCGCCGGAGACCACCCACCGCGGCAAGAAAAAGTTCGCCTGCGGCACCGTGGAGGTGCTCTACAGCCTCAAGGGCGGAGAACTGGCCGATGTCACTTTCCAGGGGGATTTCCTTGGGAACCGGCCCGCGGAAGAACTGGCGGCGGAGCTCAAGGGAAAACGGCTGCAAGAGCTTGGAACACTGGATGTATCGGCCTATTTTGACGGGCTGGACGGAACTCTGTTTGCCACCCTGTTTGAAGCGTAGTTTTTTTTTGCTATTTTTGTAGAGTATGAGAAAAAACTTAACCACCCTATTGACTATTCTGGTGCTGCTGGCTGCTTTCCCGGCCCGCGCGCAGGTCTACAGCGGCTACCGCCAGTTTGACGGAGAGCACAAACACCAAGTGAGCGCCTTCCTTTCCGGCGGCAGCAACGTGGTCACCGGGTTCTTCCTGGGGCAAGCCGGCACCTATACCTACCATTTCAATCCGCGCTGGAGCATCTCCGGAGGACAGCAGATCCAGTTCTTCAAGCAGGTGTACTCCCTGGATGTGATGGGCACCTATCGCATTCCCCTCGGCAAAAAGACCAATCTGTACATAGACGGACGCGCCCTGTTCAACCGCTACCAGCAGTGGAGCGTGAACGAGACCATCCTGAACGTGTCGGGCTATCTGGAAACCAATTACATCGATCTCCGCTGGGGCTGGAGCTTCGTGAGCTACTTCAAGACCAATGTCAAGGACTCCTACAAGGATTACACTGACGCCAGCTACAATGAGCCCCTGGTGATGACTTTCGGTTTCGGAGTCAACATCCGCCCGCGCAGCAATCCCTGGAACCTGGGTCTGTTCATCCGCAACTACGACCAATTCTATTACGAGAACTGGAACATCAACTGGGGCCTCCGCTTCCACGCAACCCTGACCCCTCAGATGAAGATATACAGCGAGTTTAACGTACGCCCCGCCGGCAGTCTGAGCCAGCTGGCCACCCGTTACGAAACCTCCCTCAAAGTTGGACTCCGTTATGTTTGGTAGTATGAAAAAGACATTCATCATATCTTTGGTCATTGCCGCGGCGGCCCTTCTCTCCGCCTGCGACAAAGTAAGCCCTGCCGGCATCCTGATGGCAGGAACGGCCGTGGAAGACCGCGTAAAAATGTCCTATGAGTTTTACAAGGATTTCCTGGACGACCATGTGGTCCTGGCCATCGATAAAAAAGACTACTCCTTCATCGTGGGAGCCGACAGTCACCTTACCACGGACCCCGGCCGCCTGGATGAGATGCTGGCCATCGGCCTGGACAAAGACGACCTCTTCTACGCCCACCTGGGAGATTTGGCCGACACCAAGCCGGAGTACTACTTTACCCTGGACTCCCTCCTCAGGGAGGCCAAGGATCGGTATGTAAACAAACACTACAAAAAGATCAACGAATATGAGTACGTACCCCGGGACAATCCAATCGAGACTCAGGGCATCACGTACGATATGATTACTTACCCCTTCTTCCCGGTGGTAGGTAACCACGACATCACCCACAACGGCTGGGCCCTGTGGTCCAACATATTCCACTCGTCGTTCTATGAGATGGATGTACTCATTGTGGATCCTGAGAACATAGACATCACGGTAGACCACCTGATCTTCCTGGATTCGGCCAGCGGCACCCTGGGAAAGACCCAGATAGACCTGATCAACCAGGGAGTGCTGGACGGCAAGTACAGCGACGGTACCTCCATATACCGCTACACGTTCGTGTTCTCCCACACCAATATTTTCCGTCCCCAGTTCTTCGAGTTTGCCTCCACGTTCACCCGCGAAGAAACCTTCTTCCTGCTGGACCAGTTTGAGGAGTGGAACGTAACCTGCGTATTCCTGGGTCATGTCCACACCTGGGACGAGCGCGACTTCAACGGCGTCCACTACATCACTATGGACTCCATGTGTGAGAAGAACAACCCGGAACCCGGAAACTATCTCATCCGCGTCAATGTGGGCAACGACGGCGTGGTATGTGAACCCGTCAAGATGAATTATACTCCCAAGAAAAAGAAATAAGATATGGCACGTCCCGGAAAAGGTATCGGGCTCTTTACAGGCCTGTTCATCCTGGCCATCCTGGCCGTTATTTTCTACTTCAAGTTCCTCTGGGTTTTCTCCGACGGAACCAAAACCGGAGAACTCAACTCCCTCACCTACACAGGTTATGTTTTCAAGACCTATGAAGGCGAGATCATCCTCACCGGTTACGGCAGCAAAAACGCTTCCGGAACCGTCCAGTCCAAGAATTTCAAGTTCTCGGTAGAGAATAAGGAAGTGGCCGAAAAGCTCCGCCAGATGACCGGTCTCCGCGTCACGGTGCACTACAAGGAGTACAAGGGCCGACTCCCCTGGCGAGGCTATGAGAGAGCCGTCGTAGACAGCGTCCAAGAAGAGTTTCCTGAGTCTACAACCACTCCCCAGAAGACGGAAGACGGATTTTTCCTATAACTGTATATGAAGCGAACCCTTCTTGCAGCAGGCGCCCTGCTCGCCTGCTTTTTTGCTTATGCACAAAACCGGGTCATTGACACCCGTCCCGCCCACGGCGGGAAAGAGCTTACCCTCAAAGACGTTACCCTGAGCGGCGTGGGCTACGCCCGGGCTTCGGCCTCCTGGCTGGACAACGAGAGCTTTGTGCTCATGAGCCCCTCCGGCGCCCAGAAAGGCAGCGTTGCCTCCGAAACCCTGGAGCCCTATCAGATGCCCCGCGGCGGTGCCCGCCGGCCCAGTTCCGAAGGTCCCTACCAGGTAAAGCTGGAGGGAGATTCCTTCTACGGCATCAAGGACGGCCGCACGCTGGAGATTGGCGTTTCCACGGACCGCAACATCGTTTACGGCGGCACCATGATGCGCAACGAGTTTGGCTTTACCCAGGGCTACCTGTGGTCGCCGGACGGCACCAAGGTGGCTTACTACAAGAAAGACCAGTCCCGGGTCACGGATTTCCCCCTCCTCAACATCAAGACCCGCACCGGAGAGTTAGAGCTCCTCAAGTACCCCATGAACGGCATGGACTCCGAGTTGCTGCAGGTGGGCGTGTTTGACTTTGCTACAGAGAGCACCGTATGGATGAATGTAACGGACTTTACCGAAGAAAGATACATTACCAACCTGGCCTGGAGTCCGGACGGCAAGTACCTCTTTGCCCAGGTGCTGGACCGTAGCCAGCATCACATGAAGCTCAACCAGTACCGCGTTTGCGACGGTTCCTTTGTGCGCACCCTCCTCACGGAGGACAACGAGGCCTGGGAAGAGCCCCTGGATCCCGTCTGGTTCCTCAAAGGCCGCACGGATGTGTTCGTATACCGGACCGACAACCGAGACGGTTACAAGAACCTGTACCTGGTGGATACGCTGGGCACCGTGCGCCGGCTCACCGCCGTGGAAGCCGACGTTGAATACGTGGGCAACGACGGCAGCCAGGTCTTTTATACATCGGCCCAGATTTCTCCCGTGGAGAACCATCTCTACAAGGTGGGCGTCAAACTTCCCGCCAGGAACGCCGTTGCCAAAGCCAAGGTGGGCAAACCCGTCCAGCTTACCGTGGGCCGCGGCTGGCACTCCGTACGCCTGAACAAGGACTTCACCTGGTTCCTGGACAACAACTCCAACCTCAACCTCCCGGCCCGCATTTCCGTGTGCTCCACGGACGGCAAGAAGGTCCGCGAGCTCACCACCCTGGAAGACCCCCTCAAGGATTACAACTCCTGCCAGGTGGAACTGGGCACCGTTCCCAGCGCAGACGGCCAGTTTGAGAACTACTACCGCCTCCTCTACCCCAAGGACTTCGATCCCGCCAAGAAATATCCCGTCATCCTCAACGTATACGGAGGTCCGCACAGCCAGATGGTACAGGACAGCTGGCTGGCCCAGATCCGCATGTGGGAAATGTTCATGGCCCAGAACGGTTACCTGGTGTACATCCAGGACAACCGCGGCACGCAGAACCGCGGCGCCGCCTTTGAGAAGGCCATCAACCGCCAGTGCGGCCAGGCCGAGATGGAAGACCAGATGGTGGGCATCAACTGGCTCCGCAGCCAGCCTTTCGTAGATGCCTCCCGCATCGGCGTACACGGCTGGAGCTACGGCGGCTTCATGACCATCAGCCTCCTCACCACCTATCCCGACGTGTTCAAGGTGGGGGTGGCCGGCGGTCCCGTCATTGACTGGAAGTGGTACGAGATCATGTACGGAGAGCGTTACATGGACAACCCCCAGACCAACCCCGAGGGCTTTGCATCCACTTCCCTCATCAACAAGGCCAAGAACCTCAAGGGCAAGCTGCTCATCTGCCAGGGTGCCATCGACGACACCGTGGTGTGGGAGCACAGCCTCAGCTTTATTCAACAGTGCATAGACCTGGATATCCCCGTAGACTACTTCCCCTACCCCGTCGCCCGGCACAATGTATCCGGCCGCAACCGTCTCCACCTGATGGATAAGATCACCCAATACTTCGAAGATTATCTCTAACCTTATGAAAAAACTAATCACCTTTTGCATGGCCGTAGCGGTTTCCCTGATGGGGATCACCGCCCGCGCACAAGATTCCCAGATTGCCAACCACCTGGCCGTGGGCGTCACCCTAGGTATGGACGGACTGGGACTGGAAGCAGCCCTGCCCATGACCCCGTACGTACAGTTCCGTGCGGGCTATTCCCTGTTCCCCTACACCTATTCCGGCACCGTGAACCTGGGTCAGGTAGAAATGGGCGGAACCACCCGCGACATGAGCCAGACCCCCATCAAAGCCACCCTCTGGAAGGGCGGTGAAGGAAAACTGCTGGCCGATATCTTCCCCGGCAAGAAGACCAGCTTCCACTTTACGGTGGGCGCCTACCTGGGTGCCGGCAAGATTTTCCACGCCAGCGCCGACCTCAGCAAGGTCCTCAACCCCGAGGACTACGCCACCCTGGCCATCACCTACGGTGAAGGAGCCGACAAGATCAGCATCTCCACCGACAAACAGGGCTTCGTCCACGCAGACATCAAGACCGGCGTCTTTACCCCTTACGTAGGTATCGGCTTTGGCCGTGCCGTCAAACCCGACAGCCGCGTCCGCGTCACCTTTGACATGGGCGTGCTGATTACCGGCGGTTTCAAGGTACAGTCCTACAGCTACCTCCGCAACGACAAGGGAGACCCGGCTGTCCTCACCAGCAAACAGCTGGTCAACGAAGAAGGAAGACAGCTGGACAACGGATGGGTAGACAAGATCTGCGCCTTCCCCGTGCTTCCCATGATGAAACTCAATGTCTTTGTCCGTTTATTCTAAACCACATACCATGAAAAAGTATATTGCCTGGGCTCTGGCAGCCCTTCTGATTGTTCCCGTTTCCTGCAACAAGGGAGGAGGAGATACCCACTTGGATGAACCCGCCACCAAGGATCTGGCCCAGGTCATCAAATTCAGCAAGCCGGCCGCCATTGGCGCCTACGGTGTCCAGACCATCGAGCTCACCGAGGCCGGTCGCTACATCGTCACCTGCGCCCCCGTCGCCAAGGCCGATGGAGACGCCCCCACCTTCTTTGGCACCTTCACCTATTCCAACGGCGCTTTCAACCTTTCCGGCTTCGGCCGCATCACCATTAACGGCAACCAGGTAACCATTACCGCCGAATCGGCCGGCGACAGCCCCGTCACGGCCAATGCCACCATCACCCCCACCACCACTTCCGACACACCCCACGACAACCTGTGCCGCAACTGGAAGATCGGAAAGATCATCCTGGGCCTGTCCGGCGGTTCCTTTGGCAAGGCCGGCATTGAGAAGGTGTTCAACAATGGTATCGACATGAACGAGATCACCAAATGGATCGACGACAACATCTCCATCAGCGACCAGGACAAGCAGACCCTGCTCAAGTACTCGGTCCGGGAGGTCAGCCTCACCGGCGCCGGCACCCTCGCCGTCAACTTCAGCCAGGCCGATCCTTTCGTAGGTACCTATGCCCTCAACGGCACCCGCATCGCCTTTAGCTTTGACGCCAGCGACATCCCCTTCATCACCAGCGGCCAGTTCTCCGGCACCGTGACCTTTGACGGCACCACCTGCAACGTCGTTGCCAGTGCCTCCATGGTCCACAACGAAAAGAACTACAACGCCACCCTGGAGATGGCCATGACGGAGATCAAGTAAAGACCCTTCTATGAAACGTCTATTCCTTTCTTTGTGGGCCGCCTGCGCTTTGGTGGTATCGGCCTACGGGCAGGTTCCGGCTCCCCTGGAGCTGATTCCCTCCGAAGGCACGCCCAACCTTACCAAAGAGCTGTCCCGGAAGATTGGCGGCAAGGCTTTTGCCAAGAAGACCGCCCAGTTGCCGGCTTATGCCTATGAGCAAGCCTACCAGCTTACCGTTACGCCCAAGGGCTATAAGGTAGAGGCCAATACGGAGACCGGTTACTTCTACGCCCTGCAGACTCTCAAACAGATGGAGACCTGCGGAACGGTGTTCGATTACCCCCGGTTCCAGTACCGCGGCTTCATGATGGACGTTTCCCGTCACTTCCGTGACAAAGACTTCATCATCAAGCAGCTGGAAGCCCTGGCTACGCTCAAGATCAACTACTTCCACATGCACCTGACCGACGACGCCGGCTGGCGCCTGCAGATAGACAGATATCCGCGTCTCACTTCGCTGGCCGCCTGGCGGTCCGGCGCCACGTGGCAAGAATGGGACACCACCGGCCAGAAGTACATGGAGGAAGGCTCGGAAGGAGCCTCCGGCGGTTATCTGACCAAGGCCGATGTCCGCGAAATCCTGGCCGCAGCCGAGCGCCTGCACATCACCGTCATCCCCGAGATTGAGATGCCCGGTCACAGCCGGGAGGTGGTGGCTGCCTATCCGGAGGTAGGTTGCAAGGAAGGCAGCCGCGAGCTGTGCCCCGGCAAGGAGGCTACGTTTGAGCTGCTGGAAGGCATCCTGGAAGAGGTCATCGAACTCTTCCCCTCTCCGTACATCCACGTGGGCGGAGACGAGGCCGGCAAGCAGGACTGGAAAGAATGCCCCCACTGCCAGGCCCGCATGAAGGCCGAAGGACTGGCCAACGTGGAGGAACTCCAGAGCTATCTCATCAAGCGCATGGAGCGTTTCATCAACGCCCATGGCCGTCAGCTGCTAGGCTGGGACGAGATTCTGGAAGGCGGCCTGTCGCCCAATGCCACCGTCATGAGCTGGCGTGGCACGCAGGGCGGCATCGATGCCATCTCCCAGGGCCACGACGCCGTGATGACCCCGGGCCGCTACTGCTACCTGGACAAGGTGCAGGACGCCCCCATCTATGAGCCCGAAGGCTTCGGCGGTTTCCTCTCCGTGGATGTGGCCCACTCCTACGATCCCATGGAGGGCATGCCGGAAGGCGCCCAGATGCACCTTCTGGGCGTGCAGGGTAACCTGTGGGCCGAGAAGATCCCCACCGACGAGCACTACGAATACATGATGTACCCGCGCATAGCCGCCATAGCCGAAGTGGGCTGGTCCCAGCTGGACCGCAAGGACGGCTTCCGCGAGCGCGTCACCCGCTGGAACGACAATCTCATCGCCGCCGGCTATCATGCCTTCGACCTCCACAAGGAGTACGGCGAGCGCCCGGCCTACAAGACTGGTGTCAAGCACCTGGCCGTGGGTAAACCCGTGAAATACAATAAGCTGTGGAACCGCGGCTATCCCGCCGCCGGCGAGACCACCCTTACGGACGGTATCTGCGGAGGCTGGTCCTATGGAGACGGCCGCTGGCAGGGCTTCCTCACAGACATTGACGTGGTCATTGACCTGGAGAGCATCCAGCCCGTCCATTATGTGGGCGGTACCTTCCTCTGCGAGCCCGGTCCCGGTATCTTCCTTCCCAAGAGCGTAGAGGTCTGGCTCTCCCAGGACGGAGAAAACTTTGAGCAGGTGGCCGTCATTCCCAACGAGATTCAGGAGCCCTGCCAGAGCTACGTGCTCTTTGGTACGCCCGTTACTGCCGAGGCCCGCTATGTCCGCTTTGTGGCCCACCCCACCCGTGGTTTCCACTTCCTGGACGAAGTCGTGGTCAATTGATAAAGAAAAATTTGGCGCATCCAAAATTTTAACCTATCTTTGCAGTCCTTTTGAGGGCATAGCTCAGTTGGTTTAGAGCGCTTGCTTGACAGGCAAGAGGTCCGCAGTTCAAATCTGCGTGTCCTCACAAAAAAGAGAACGGAATATTTCCGTTCTCTTTTTTTTGCAAGGACAAGTTAATCCAACCTCGAGCACCAGAACAGGGTCTTTTGTGCTCGAACCTCTTTTATTTTAGGAAGGAGTCTGTATTTGACAGGGATAGGGCGACGGAAAAGAGGAGGCGGAGGTTGGCGACGGTGCCGGAGAGGTCCCAGTCCGGGTGATACTCGTCAGAGGGCTTGTGGTACCAGACGGGCATGGGGTACTTGTTGGGCTTGGTGGGATCCACCAGTTCCTTCCCGTTTTCCCAGACCACGGCGGGGATGCCTTTCTTGACAAAATTGTAGTGGTCCGAGCGGAAGAACCAGCCGTCGGAGTTGTCATCGTCATAGAAAATGTGCCGGCCCTGTTCGGCTGCGGCGGCCTCGAAATAGCTATCCAGCTTGCTCTGGCCTCCTCCCAGAATGACCAGATCCTTGGTGAGTTCGGCCGGGCCGATGCTCTCAAAATTCAGGCACGCCACCGTCTTGGCCAGGGGGAAGGTGGGGTTGGCACAGTAATATTCAGACCCAAACAGACCGCTCTCCTCCGACGAAGGGAAGAGGAAAAGGACGCTGCGCCGCGGCTTGTGGGGCAGCTGGGAGAATTTGCGGGCCGATAGCAGCGCGCCGGCCATGCCGGTGGCATTGTCGGCCGCGCCGTTGTAGATGCTGTCGCCGGTCTCGTCCGGCTTGCCGATGCCCAGATGGTCCCAGTGGGCGCAGAGCACCACCACTTCATCGGCCCGGTCTGTACCGCGAAGGAAGGCTCCTACGTTGCGGGTCTCCTGAATATTGTAGGTAACGTTCATCTTCACGTCTCCCTTCACCTTGAGCGGGAAGCTCTTGAAGCCGGGTTTCTTGGCCGCTGCCTGGGCGGCGTCCATGTCCATCCCGGCGGCGGTAAAGAGCTTGCGGGCTCCTTCTTCCCGGAGCCAGCCCTTGATGGCCAGCTGGTCGGCATTGCGGGTGATGGGGTCAAACAGGGCCAGGTTGTCTGCCAGATGGCCGTTCACGCACACGTGCCAGCCATAACTGGCGGCCTCGGTGTTGTGCAGCACCAGGCAGCCGGCTGCACCCTGGCGCAGGGCTTCTTCAAACTTGTACAGCCATCGGCCATAATACGTCATGTTGCGTCCGCGGAAGAGGCTGGCGTCGTAGTAGCCGGGGTCGTTGACCATGGCAACCACAATCTTGCCCTTGACGTCGATGCCCTCGTAGTCGTCCCAGCCGTACTCCGGGGCGTGGATGCCAAAGCCGCAGAAGACAAATTCGGCCTTGGGCAAATCGACCTGGCTGGTGGCGCGGGCCGTCCAGAAGATCAGGTCATCGGGGAATTGTAAATCGGCCTTTTTCTTTCCCTTCACGGTTATCTTGCTTCCCTCCGGCTGGGCCGTGACGGCTATCATCTGGAACGGCTGGAACCAGCTGCCGTCAAATGCAGGTTCCAGGCCCATCTGCTCCAATTCTTTGGCTAAATAGTTGACCGTACGGGTCTCGTACTCGGTCATAGGCTTGCGGCCGCCCAGCTCATCGGAAGCGATGGTCTGGATCCAGCTACGCAACTGCTGCTCGTCATCCTGCGCCCAGGCACCTACGCATAGCAGCATCAGCACGGGTATCAGAAAACGTTTCATGGTGTGTATAATTTGTGGTTACACACAAAGATACACAATATTTTACAAACCGGAAGGGGTCTCAGTTGTTAGAACGCGAAGCCGGCGGTGAGGTGGAGCTGGCGGTCGTAGACGGTGTAGAGCTTGCTGTAGTAAAGGCCCACGGCGGGGAGCTCGTAGCTCAGGTCCACGAAGAAGTGGTCCAGCTGGAAACGGGCGCCCACATGCAGGCCGGCGGTAACGCGGTTCATGTGCGCGTGCTCCTCAATCTCTACGGAATACATATCCAGGATGGATTCCTTGTCACTGCCCTCCATGGTGGAGACTACGCGGAAAAGCGGGTAGTAATTGATGTCCACACCCAGACGGGGGATGATGACCAGGTCGAAGTCCGTCTCCACGCGGTACAGGGCCTCCACGGGGGCCTTGAGGCAGAGGTTCTGCGTGACGGCCTTGGCGCCTTCCTCCTTTTGGACGTGGGTGGCGTACTGAACCCCAAGACCATAGCCCACATAAAACGGCTTGTTGCGGGAAACGGTATGGGCATTGGACCAGGACAGGCCGAAACCATTGAAGAAGGTCCTTTCCTTCTGGCCACCGCCTGTGGAAACATTGAAGATGGGGCTATAGGATACACCCACGGTTCCCATAAAGGAGGGATGGTCATATTGGGCGTGAGCGGTAGAAACAGCGGCGAAGAAAACGCCCAGGATAAGCAGGAATCTTTTCATTTGAATAGTTTTAATAAGCTTCACAAAGGTAACAATTATTTCAAAAAGTTTGTATCTTTGAACGATGAAACCACATTTCCACTCCTTCTCTGGCAGGCTTACCCGCAGCATTTTGCTGGTGATGCTGGTCACCATGACCATCGTCTCCTTCCTCATTTTCATGTTCTCGGCGGGCGGTTCGCTGGCCATGATGAAGGATCACTACCAGGATATCCTAAGCATTACCAACGAGCAGCTGGAAGGCATGCTCAACCTGGTGGAAACAACCTCCATGAACAATGTGGACGAGATTCACGAACACCTGGACCAGCCGGACAACCTGTACCCCGTCCTGGCCAACGAGCTCAAGCTCAACCCCCATATCGTGGGCATGGCCGTAGCCTTTGTCCCGGAGCATTACCAAGATAAAGGCTATTGGTTTGAACCGTACGCCCACCGGAATGCAGACGGTACCATCTACACCCGGCAGCTGGGTTCAGCCTCCCATGACTACACCCAGGCCGAATGGTACATCCAGGGCATCCAGACCAAAGCCGGCGGCTACTGGTCAGAGCCTTACTACGACGACACCGGAGCCCAGGAAATCCTGTGCTCCTACGTTCTCCCCGTCAAGGACAACCAGGGAAAAGCGATTGGCGTCTTCTGCGCCGATATTTCCCTCACCTCCCTAACGGAACGGGTGAAGGAGTTCAAGCTGGGGGCCGGCATCAGCCACCTGAGCTTCTTTTCCCGGAACCTCCTCAGCAAAGAGGAGCTCGACGCCTACTGCTTTATCCTGAGCCGGAACGGAGAATTCCTGGTGCACCCGGACCCCAACCGCATCCTCCACGACAATTACTTCAACCACCGGAATCCCAAGGGCAGTTCCAGCTACGAGGAAATCGGGATCAAGATGCTGGCCGGAGAGAATGGAAACGGCGTAACCCGGATAGACGGTGTCAAATCCATGGTCTTCTACACCCCGCTCAAGCACACGGGATGGTCGGCGGCCGTGGTGGTCACCCTCAGAAGCGTCATCCTCCCGGGTATCATGCTGGGCATCTTCATCCTGCTTCTGCAGGGTCTGGGCCTGTTGATTGCCGCCTTCTTCTTCAGAAGTTCCATCAAGCGCGACACACAACCCCTCCAGTATCTGGTCCGTTCCACCAACGAAGTGGCCAAGGGGCACTTTGACACCCAACTCCCCGAGCTCCGGTACCACGACGAAATCCACCAGCTGAGAGACTCCTTCGAAAACATGCAGAAGTCGCTCACTACCTATGTGAACGAGCTCACGGAAGCCACCTCCAAGCAGGCCGCCATCGAGAGCGAGCTCCACATTGCCAGCGACATCCAGAACGCCATGCTGCCCAAGACCCTCCCGGAACGCGTGGACATGGATATCTTTGCCTCCCTGACCCCGGCCAAGACCGTGGGAGGAGACCTCTACGACTTCTTCATCAAAGACCATCAGCTCTTCTTCTGCATCGGAGACGTATCCGGCAAGGGCGTACCCGCCGCCATGGTGATGGCGGTCACCAGTACCCTGTTCCGCACCCTCGCTGCCAAGGACGACCAGCCGGCCGCCATCATGGACACCCTCAACAACAGCCTGGCCGCCAACAACGACTCCCTGATGTTTGTCACGCTGTTCTTTGGCATCCTGGACCAGGCCGGTCACCTCACCTACTGCAATGCCGGCCACGACGCCCCCATTGTCCTGGGCCCGGACGGCAAAGAAGAGTACCTGCCGGTAGACTCCAACGTAGCCGCCGGCGTAATGCCGGACTTCCAGTTCACGCAGCAGGAGGCCCAGCTGAGCCCGGGCACGACCCTCTTCCTGTTCACGGACGGTCTCACAGAGGCCGAAAACGCCCAGCACGAACTGTTTGGCATGGACCGCACCTTCGAGGCCGCCAAGGCCGCCATGGGCAGCTGCCCGGCCGAATTTGTCCAAAAGGTAACCACCGCGGTACACGCCTTCGTCAACGGGGCCGACCAAAGCGACGACCTCACCATGATGGCCATCAAATACCTGGGATTATAAAAAAAAGACCGTCAAGCGACGGTCTTTTTTTGTCTAGGGGCTGCTTCCCGATTAGAAGGAAGTGGCAATACCCAGGAAGTCGTCGGCCTTGAGGGCGGCGCCACCGATGAGGCCACCGTCAATGTCCTTCTGGGCAAAGAGTTCCTTGGCGTTGGAGGGCTTGCAGGAACCACCGTAGAGGATGGTCATGTCGTTGGCCACGGCAGCACCAAACTTGGACTCGATGACGTTGCGGATGCAAGCGTGGATTTCCTGAGCCTGCTCGGCGGTAGCGGTCTTGCCGGTACCGATGGCCCAAACGGGTTCGTAAGCGATGACCACGTTCTTCAGGTCTTCGGCGGTGAAGTTGTAAAGGACGTTCTTGGTCTGGGCGGTAACCACCTCAAAGTGCTTGCCAGCCTCGCGCTCTTCCAGGTTTTCACCTACACAGAGGATCACCTTGAGACCGGCGGCCAGGGCCAGCTGGGTCTTCACGACCAGTTTCTCATCGGTCTCACCATAGTACTGACGACGCTCGGAGTGACCCAGGATGGTGTACTGGCAGCCCAGGGAGGTGAGCATGTTCACGGCTACTTCGCCGGTGTAGGCACCTTTCTCGTGGTCTGCGCAGTTCTGGGCGCTCAGCTGCACCTTGGAACCCTTGAGGACCTCTGCGACAGGGGCCAGGTGGGTGAACGGAGGAGCAACTACCAGTTCTACGTTGGCAGGGAGATCTTTGGCTTTCTCTACAACAGCCTTGGCGAGTTCTACGCCTTCGGGCACGGTGGTGTTCATTTTCCAGTTGCCCGCTACAATGTATTTGCGCATTTTCTAACTATATAAGATTATTTAACTGACATGACGGCGGAAGCGATGGAATTGAGCTTCACATCTACGGAGTCTGCTCTGGAGGCCAGGATGCAAGGCACCTTGGTACCTACCAGGAAACCGGCCTGACGGACATCCTTGGCCAGCTTGGAGTTGGTCTTCCAGAATACGTTGGCGCTCTCGATGTTGGGGAACAGGAGGCAGTCGGCGTCTCCGGCCACGGGGCTCTTGAGCTTCTTGATTTCTACGGATTCCTGGTCGATGGCTACATCCAGGGCCAGCGGACCGTCACCGATGGCCTTGATCTGGCCACGGTCGCACATCTTGGCCAGCATGGCACCCTCGATGCAGGCGGGCATGCTGTCCAGCATCTGCTCGGAGGCAGCGATGAAGGCAATCTTGGGCATGGCAATGCCAAAGCTGCGGGCCACACCGGTTACGAAACCGGCCATCTTGACCTTCTGGCGGAAGTCCGGCTGAGGGATTACGGCCATATCGGTGATGAAGATGAGCTTGTGGTAGTTGGGGTTCTCGATGACGCCCACGTGGGAGAGCAGGCCCTTGGGAGGCAGCAGGCCCACTTCCTTGTTCAGGATGGCGCGGAGGAACTTGTCGGTGGAGCAGAGGCCCTTCATGAGCACGTCTCCCTCACCGTCGTGAACCATGCGGACAGCCTCGGCCACGGCCTTGAGCTCGTCCTTCACGTCCACGATCTCAAACTTACCCATATCCACCTTGCACTCCTGGCACACTTTGGCAATGAGGTCAGAGTCTCCCACCAGGGTTACTTTGACAAAACCCATATCAGAAGCCAGGGAAGCGGCCTCGATGGTGTGGGAATCAACGCCCCAGGCGGCTACCATTCTTTTGCAGATGCCCTGTGCCTTGAGCTCGGTAAACAGATCGTTAAAATTGGTAATCATTTTCTTATTCTTGGTTTTCAAGTACTAAATGCATGGTATCACGGGCAATCACCAGTTCCTCGTTGGTGCAGATGAGGGCGGCCTTGACCTTGGAGTCTTCGGCGGTGATGATGGTGTTTTCCTCGAAGGCTACGTTGGCTTCGTAGTCCACCTTGAGGCCCAGGTAGGAGAAGTTCTCCAGCACACGGCGACGCAGGCGGCTGTTGTGCTCTCCGATACCACCGGTGAAGACAATGAGGTCTACTCCGTTCATGGCGGCTACATAGGAGCCGATGTTCTTGATGATATCGTAGGTGAACTTCTTGAACACGAGCTTGGCCTTGGGATCTCCGTTGTTGGCCAGCTCGTCCAGTTCACGGGCGTCCGAAGATTTGGTGGATAAGCCCAGGAAGCCGGATTTGCGGTTGAGGATGGTGGTCATCTCGTCGGGGTCCACGCCCAGTTTCTTTTCCAGGTAGAGGACGGCGTTGGCGTCGATGTTACCCACGCGGGTACCCATGATCATGCCCTCCAGCGGGGTGAAGCCCATGGAAGTGTCTACGCACTTGCCGTTCTGGATGGCGCAGATGGAGCTGCCGGCGCCCAGGTGGCAGGTAATGATCTTGGAGTTGTTGATGTCCAGGCCGGCCAGCTTGGCACCCACACCGGCTACAAACTGATGGGACGTGCCGTGGGCACCGTAGCGGCGCACGCGGTATTTCTCATAGTACTCGTAAGGCAGGCCGTACATGTATGCGTAGGCGGGCATGGTCTGGTGGAAAGCGGTGTCAAAGGTAACCACCTGCGGTACGCTGGGAAGGGCGTCCTGCATGGCGTGGATACCCAGCAGGTGGGCCGGGTTGTGCAGCGGGGCAAAGTCTGCGCAGAAGGCAATCTTGTCCAGCACATCCGGGTTCACCAGCACGGAACCGGAGAAGAAGTCTCCACCCTGCACAATACGGTGACCCACGGCCTCAATGTCTTCCAGAGACTTGAGCACACCGGTCTGAGGGTCCGTGAGGGCCTTGAGGATGAGCTTCATGCCCTCTTTGTGATCCGGAATGGGAACGTCCGTGACGATCTTGTCCTTTCCGGCGGGTGCATACTGGAGAATGCCGGCGGGAAGGCCGATTTTTTCTGCTATACCTTTGGCGATTACGTCAAATACGTCGTCGCTTTTCATGTCCAGAAGCTGGTACTTGATGGACGAGCTTCCGCAGTTGATGACGAGAATGATCATATGGTTTGAATTTAAATTCAGTACATCTGTGCAAAGATACGAAATTATTACTAATTTCGCACGTATGGCCGGGCCTAAAAGCATAGAAGCGCTGTCGGTCCTTTTCACGGCAGGCGTGGTGGCGGGAACGGTCGTTTCGGCTTCGGCCGCCGGGGCCTGGAGCGAGCTTCTCCTCCCCTTCCTGCTTGCACCCGTTCTCTTCCGCGACAAGCTGCGCGTAGCGCCGGAAAAGCTGGCCGTCGGCCTGGTCTGGGCGGCTTTCCTGCTGCTGGGTTTCTTCTGCGCCCTGTCGCGGTCCGTGCCGGGGATGGAGGAGACATCGGCCCTTCAAATGTGGGCCCAGGGGGCGGCCGATACCCTCCGCGCACGCATCGACGCCCTCCCCTTCCGGGCCGATGAGACAGCCCCCCTCCTCAAGGCTTTCCTCACGGCGGACCGCAGCGGCCTGGAGGCCCACGTCGTACAAAGTTTCCGCGCCAGCGGCGCCTCGCACCTGCTGGCCCTGTCGGGCCTGCACATGGGCATCATCTACCTGATGCTGGACAAGTTCACCAAGCCCTGGGGCGGGTCCCAGGCAGCGGCCATCGTAAGGTTCATCCTCTTCGGCCTGGGCGGCGGTTTCTTCACCCTCATGACGGGGGCTTCGCCCTCCATCGTGCGGGCCTACCTGTTCATTCTGATCGGGGAAATGCTGCGGGTGAGCGGGCGGCCCCGGAAGCCCTCCCGCGTGCTCTGCCTGGCCCTTCTGGTGCAGCTGGTGCTGGATCCTTCCATGATCCGGACGGTGGGCTTCCAGCTGTCCTACCTGGCCATGGCGGGCATCTTTATCCTCTATCCCGTGCTGGAAAGCTGGTACCCCTCCGGCAGTAGGTGGGATCCCTTCCGCCGCATCTGGCAGGCATCGGCCCTGGCTATTTCCTGCCAGGTCTTCACCGGTCCGCTGGCGTGGCTGCGTTTCCATACCTTCCCCCGGCACTTCCTCCTTACCAACCTCCTTTGCATCCCCCTTACCACGGGACTGCTCACGGCGGCGGTATCGGCCCTGATCCTGGACGCCGTGCATCTGTGTCCCGGCTTCCTGATACAAATAACAGACAGCCTGAGCCGTCTGTTAGTGTTTATCCTGGAAGTGATTGCCGGAATGTGATTAATTCTTGAGGGCAAAGCCCGGAGAAACCCATTCCTTCATGTTTCCGTTGTCGTCTGTGTAAATGAGATAGCCCTCCAGATTGGGGTCTCCCAGAATGAGCACCTGGGCGCCGTGCAAACCGGTTACCATGCACCAGGTGGCTATGGCATCGGATTCTGCGGCGTTGGTGGAAGAGACCACCGTGGCGCTGAGGAGGTTGTGCTGCACCGGATAACCCGTACGGGGGTTGATGGTGTGGGCATATTTGCGGCCGTCCCGGATGTAGAACTTGCGGTAGTTGCCGGAGGTTACGATGCCGGCGGGCTTGCCTTCCGAGCTCCAGACACCGCTGAGGCCGGCATCCGTTTCTTCACCGTCTACGCGGTCCACGGGGCGGTCTACGCCCACGGACCAAGGCTGGCCGGAGGGGCTCATGCCGTCGCACCAGATTTCTCCGATATCGATGAGCATATCCTTGACACCCAGGCTGTAGAGATACTTGGCAATGATATCGCAGCTGTATCCCTGGGCAATGGCGTTATAGTTGAGCCGGGGATAACCCATGACGGCGGGATCGATGTAGCCGTTGGTGACCGGAAGTTCTGCCGGAAGATGTCCCATACCGCACTGCTCCAGCAACTGGGCAATCTCCTCGTCCGTGGGGAAGGTGCTGTTGCGGAAACCGAAGCCCCAGGCGTCGTACAGGGCGGCGGCGCCAAAGTCCAGGGCTCCTCCGGAACGCTCCCACAGGCGGTAGGCCACGCGGTACATATCCAGGAACATCTGGGTGGAAGGAATCTTTTCTCCCGCATTGAAACGGGACAGGAGGGATTTCTTATTGTATCCGGAAAGGGTGGTGTCTATCTGGACCACCAGGGCGTCGATACTGTCTCTTACCGTTTCCACAGGAACCTGCACACCTTTCATATTAATTTTTACGGTGTAGCTGTTACCCTGGGCATAGCCGCTAATTTGCACATATTCATCCTTCTGCACTCCACACGAAACGAGTACGAATGATAAAAGGGACGATATGAGCAAAAGCTTTTTCATAGCACGTCAATTATCTTGGCAAGATTTTTGTGCAAATTTATAAAAAAATAGCGATATTTGTAGGATTCAAGCGAAAAAAGATGAAAAAAACCTTATTCTATGCCCTTTTGCTGCTTCTTGTCGTTTCGGCCTTTAGCTGCAAAAAGAAGGATGAAGATACTACCAAGCCCACCCTCAGCGGGCTTGTTCTGGATAGCGACTATACCCCTTTCATGGGAGTAGGCAAAACCATTACCGCCAAGCCGGATGTCAGCGGCCTGGTCTCTTCAGACTCAACGTTCCCGGACAAGATTGGTATTTACTTTGTGCTCAACAGTTCCACGGACCGCGACACCACCACCACGGACGTCAGCGTGAGCAACCCCACTTTCTCCGTCACGCTGGAAGAAGCCGGCAACTATACCCTGTACTGCTACGCTTTTGGAGGAGAGAATTTCTATAACGCATCGGCCACCATCTCCTTTACGGTGGTAGACCCTGCTACCGCTCTCACCGGTCTTCCGGACCTTCCCACCGTGGAAATCGCCGGCAACAACTTCCTCACCGTAAACCTGGGAGGAAAGACCTGGATGGCCAACAACCTGTACGGAACCAATTCCGGCTCCTACTACCAGAACTCCGAGATCCTGTCTTCCCTCTTCGGCCAGTATTACACCTGGACCGAGGCCCAGACCGCCTGCCCCGCCGGCTGGCACCTGCCCACCGGAGAAGAGTTTGACCAGGCCCTGGGCTCCGTAGCCGGAGACGCCATGGTCAACGCCCAGTTCGTAGAAAAGGACCTGTGGACCTACTGGCCGGAAGTGCCCATCACCAACAAGATCCAGTTCTGCGCCCTCCCCTTCGGCTACCGCGACTTCACCCTGGAGAACACCCCCGAAGACGGCTACAAGGAATACGCCTGCTTCTGGACGGCCGACGATGACCCGTCCACCGACCTGGGAGAGTTCCGCTACATCTACGAAAGAAAGAACTCCATCGAAACAGGAGAGGGAGACAAGAACACCCTGGGCCTGAGCGTGCGCTGCGTCAAAGACTAGCGCAAGTCTGTAATCAGAAAATCGGGAAGCGATTTCTCCTCCACGGAGAAATCGCTTTTTCCTTGCAAGGGCAAAAAGACAATGTCCTTGAGCAGGAAGCGGGCGCTGTTGTCATCGTCCAGCTTGAGCGTGACATCCAGCCAGTCCTTTCCCTGTCCGTTGACCGTGAGCTGGTCCAGATGGCTCTTGTAAGAGGCCACAAAGAGGGCCGGATTGGTAAAGAGATCCTCCTTCTCCACGGTCTCCACCATGGCTTCCTTGGCCTCGCGGTCCAGGGTCCAGCGGGTGGTACCGTCGCTGATCACTTCCATGCCCAGGCCCTGCAGCTTGTAGCAGTTGCCTTCCAGGGTAACGTCCCCGTCCGTAATCTGGGCAAAGTCTCCCCCTTTCTGGGAAAGGGAATAGGTATAGTGGAACGTAACGCGGTGCCCCTCCACCTTGTCCAGCAGAGGGATTCCCCCCTGCGCCCAGGCGCCCAGGGAGAGGGCCGATAGAAAGAGTATGCTTAAGAATCTTCTCATTGGTTCAGGAAATGCTGCAGGATCTCGTCCAGCTCGGCCATATCTTTCACCAGAACCTCGCGGGGTTTAGCCCCGTTCTGCGGCCCTACAATGCCGGCGGCTTCCAGTTGATCCATGACTCTTCCTGCTTTTGCATATCCCATGCCAAGCTTGCGCTGCAAGTCTGAGGTAGAACCCCTCTGGTTGAGCACCACGGTGCGGGCGGCTTCTTCAAAACGCTCGTCCAGGGCCTTCATATCCACCATTCCGCCGGAGCCTTCCTCCCCTTCGGTGGGAGCGGGTTCAGGCAGATAGTACGGGGTATTGTAGCTCTTCTGATAGCCAATCTGGTTGCCCACGGCGTTGGTGAGGTCCGTGATCTCATCGTTGCCGATGAAGGCGCACTGCACACGCTCCATCTCCACACCGCTGTACAGCAGCATATCTCCCCGGCCGATGAGTTTGTCGGCTCCGGGCTGGTCCAGGATGGTGGAGGAGTCGATGCGGGAGGTCACGCGGAAAGCGATACGCATGGGGAAGTTGGCCTTGATGAGGCCGGTGATCACGTCCACGGTAGGACGCTGGGTGGCCAGGATCACGTGCAGACCGGCGGCACGGCCCTTCTGGGCCAGGCGGATCACGGACGTGGTAATGCTGCGGGCCAGGGCCTTGGACTCCGGACCGGCACCCACCGACATGGTGAGGTCTGCGTACTCATCGATGACCACTACAATATAAGGAAGGAAGTGATGGCCTTCATCGGCCCTCAGATGATGCTCCTTGTATTTGGTGTTGTACAGCTTGATGTTGTTCACCAGGGCCTTGGACAGGAGCTCGTAGCGGGCGTCCATCTCGATGCACAGGGACTGCAGCACGGCGGCGGCGTCCTTGGCGTTCTTGATAATGGCACGCTCTTTCTCGTCCTGTTCGCTGGCGGCGTTGGGCAGCACGGCCAGGTAATGGTGCAGCAGTTTGCCATAGGCCGAGAACTCCACCATCTTGGGGTCTATGAACACGAACTTGAGCTCCGAAGGGTGCTTGGAGTACAGCAGCGAAGCCACAATCACGTTCAGGCCCACGGACTTACCCTGCTTGGTGGCACCGGCCACCAGGAGGTGGGGGGCGTCGGCCAGGTCAAAGACCTTCACCTGCTGGGAAATGGTATAGCCGATGGCTACCGGCAGTTCCGCCTTGCTGTGACGGAAGGCGTCGTCGTTCAGGAGGGATTTAAGGGGCACGATGGAGGCCACGTCGTTGGCCACCTCAATACCCACGGAGTCCGACAGGGTGGTGATGCGAACGCCACGGGCGCCCAGGCTGATACCGATGTCTTCCTGCAGCTGCTTGATGGCGGCAATCTTCACGCCCGGGGCCGGGTACACCTTGTACAGAGTAACGGTAGGGCCCACGATGGCGGTCACGTCCCGTACCTGGATCTTATAGTTGGCCAGGGTGTTGCGGATCTTGGTGTTGTTGCGCACCAGTTCTTCCTGCTGCACCTCGTGGCGGGCGTTGACATAATCTCCCAGGATGCTCAGCTCCGGAGTCTTGTATTTGGGCAGGCCGTCCGGCGGATCCAGGCGGTTGTCAATGGGCTTCAGGGGCTCCTTCACCTCCTGCTCCAGGGTATCGTCCTTCACTACGTTAATGCCCGGTTCTTCGTGCGTGGGAGACGTTACAAACATGGGCACCGGCTCCGGTTCGGGTTCAATGACAATGGGTTCCTCCTCTTCCTGACCTCCCATCTCTACATCCAGCGTATCCGTGGTTTCTACCGGCATCTCGGAGGCTTCATCCACCTCCGGGAGTTCCCGCTTATGGCCCATGATCCAGTCGTAGAAACGGCGGCTCATGAAGAAGAGCCACAGGATCAGGAGCAGCAGCAGGGCCAGTCCGGTAACAGTCTCTCCAGCCTTGGACACGGCCCAGATCACCAGGGCAGCGCCGGCCCGGCCACCCATTCCACCGCCAAAGAGGTAATCCCAGGGGAGGAACAGATCGGCATAGGCCAGGATCCAGGAAAGGAGGAAAGTAAGGGTAAGCAGGCCCAAGAACCACCGGCGCACGCGGATGTGCGAAGCGGGCCAGATGAGCTTGACGGCCCATCCCAGCAGGAAGATGACCAGGCAGAAAGAAGCCAGGCCGAAGCTCTCCGTTACCAGGAAGTGGCCCAGGGACAGGCCGCCCTCGGCCGCTGCGTTCTGCACGTTCTCTCCGGAGGCCAGGGCGCTCTGGTCCGGTTGCCAGGTAAAGACATAGGAAATCACGGAAATGGAAACCATGACCGTGAGCAGCAGCACGATAGCAATACCCACAAAGCGAAGGCCGTCACGCCTCCGCTCGCTCTGCCTGTTCCACCACTTCTTGACGGGATTCATTACTTCTTGCCTTTTTTACCTCTGAAATTGCGGTTGAACTTGCCACCCTTGTTTCCGTTTCCAAAGTTCAGGTTCATACCCGGACGGTTGAAGTTGGCATCGGCCGCTATCTTGGACAGTTCGATGCCTTCCGGCACTTTCACGCGACCGCCGGACAGGCGCTCGATGTCCTGGAAGATGGTGGCATCGGCCACGGTATCCTTGTTCCAGATGAGATACTGCTGGCGCATGTAGATGGCCAGGGAGCGGATCATAGCGGTCTTGTTTTCACCTTCCGGTTCGTGGGCTATGAGGTCCAGAATGCTCTCGATATTGCGGCCGTAATGACGGGCGCGGATGGGTTTGGTGTTCAGCGGGATGGGATCCGGACGGCTGTTTACCACCTCCGGTTCCGGTTTGGGGAAGGGAGCGTCTACGTCCAGGTCGTAGCCGGCTATGATGAACAGGTGGTCCCAGAGCTTCTGGGCGTAGTTCTCCTGCTGGTGCACCTGGGGGTTCAGGCTTTCCATTACCTTGACCACGGCCGCGGCCTGCTCGGATCGCTTGGCCTTGTCCGGGATTTCCTTGAGCTGCTCCACCATCTTGAGTACGTTCCTTCCGTACTCCGGCATCTGCAGTTTCTCCACTTCCGTATTGTAATAAAGCTTGATAGAATTCTCGCTAGCTTCCATATAGATATTTCCTTTAGCTTACAAAGATAATCAAATTATCTTCCAAATACCAGATGTATCCCTCAACTTTTTGGTAACCCATTTTCTTGTAGAGGTTTACGTATCGGCCCACCTGGCGGCAGTATTTGTCTTCGGGCTTACCGAACTTGTAGTCGATGACGGCTACGGTGCCGTTGGGGAAGAACACCACTCGGTCGGGCCGATATTCGTCCCCTCCGGGGAGAAGGATGGAGGCCTCCGAGCGCACGCGTACCTCCGGTGAGAACCACCCGCGGGAGGCCACGGAGGCCAGGCGGCCGGAGAGCAGCTGCAGCGTCTCCTCCTTCATGGAAAGCGGCAGGTCTCCGTTCTGGATAGCCGCCTCAACGGCTCCGGGAAGGTCTTCGGGAACCGTTACGGCCGAAAGGATTCCGTGCAGCACGTTGCCGCGGATGCGGGTGGAGGCGGCAGGACCGGTGAGGCCTTCCGGGCCAAAGTAGTCCGCCGCTTCCGGGCTAAAGCGCAGCCGGCTTCCGCTGTTGGCGGGATAGGATGCGTAGACCAGGGGCAGCTCTTCCACCTGGGACGAGGTCCGCTCCAGTTTTGAGAAATCATAAGGCCGGCCGGTGCTGTAGTCCTCCACGGAGCCCACATACTCGTACAGGAAGTGCGAGAAGTTCTTGTAAGAGAGCTTCGCGGGGGGCGTGGCGGCAATCACCTTGAGACCGTACTGGGCACGCGTGAGCGCCACGTAGAGCACGTTGATATTGTCGATGGCCTGGAGTTCGGTCTCCTGGCGGTAACGTTCTACGAAGAAGGAATCGGCCGATTTTCCATCCAGCTGCACCCGGAAGAGCCCTTCGGCCTCTTTTTCCAGGGAGGAGCCTTCCACCGAAGGCCGGGCCCAGGCGACAGGAGCCTTGTAGAGCGTAATCTTTTCTGCAAAGGGGACTATTACAAACGGGAATTCCAGGCCCTTGGACTTATGGATGGTCATCACGCGCACGGAGTTGCCGGCCGCCGGCGAGGCAATCTTGGGGGTGGCCTCTTCCCAGCTGCGGAGGAACGCATCCAGCCGGTTGCCGCCAGTGGCGGTCCATTCCTGCAGGAAGTCCATGAACGACTGGATGTAGGGCACTTCGGCCTCAAACTTGGCGGGATCGGCCTTCTGGAGATCCCGGAGGATGGATTCGGCCAGTTCCATCAGGGAGTGGTACTGCGCGGGGATTTCCACCTCCAGCGAGCGGGCCATGTAGCCGGCTACGTCGGGTTTTCCTTCCCGGGGGACGCTGTTCACCAGCGAGAGCTGCGATACCAGCCGCCGCACCGTGATGGACGATTTGACGTAGAGGGAATCGTCCGACACCACGGGGATGCCGGCTTCCAGCAGGGCCCCGGCTATCTGGGCTCCGTCGTCGTTTCCGCGCACCAGGATGGCGATATCGGCCCATTCCGCTCCCCTGCCCTTTACCTCTTCCAGCGTCTTCAGGACTTCTCCCATCTGGTCCTCCGTGAACACCACGTCCACCGAGCCGGGGGCCGTTTCCTTTACGTTGACATTCTGTTTAACGTCCGCGTATAACTGAGAGATACGGGTGGTTCCCAGCAGGGCGTCCAGGCGGGTGGCCACGTCGCTGAAGAAGCCGTTGTTGAACTCCACGATGGCGCGGCAGGTGCGGTAATTGCCGTCCAGCACCTTTACCTCCGGCTGGCGGAATTCCTCTTCCAGGCGGGTCCCCAGCAGGTTCCAGTCGCTTCCCCGCCAGCGGTAGATGCTCTGTTTGACGTCTCCTACCACCAGCGAATCGTTGCCGCTGTCTATGCTGCCGTGCACCAGCGGCCGGAAGTTGTCCCACTGGATGTCCGACGTGTCCTGGAACTCGTCCAGCAGGAAATCCTCATACCTCACGCCCATTTTCTCGTAGATGAACGGCGTATCCGTCCCGTCTATGATGCGGTGCAGGATGGTGTTGGAATCGTCCAGCGACAGCACGTTCTTCTCCTGTTGGATCTGCGAAAACGCATCCCGCAGTTCGCGGGCCACGCCCAGGCTGTACAGCTGCCCTTTGAGAATAAGCGCTGTCATGTATTCCTGATACTCCGGGCCGAAGAGCGCCAGATACGCCTGCAGGGGGCCTTCAAGCACGGGTTGCACCGCCGGCAGAAGGTTTGCTTTGGACTTGGCAAACCACTGCTCGGGGTCCTGGGCCTTCTTGACGAAGGCGTCCGTGGGCTTGGTGGTGCTGTCCAGGTTTTTGGTGATGGCTCCCAGGAAGCCGCGGTTGAAGTCCGAGAACTCCACACCCACGCTTTCCAGCGCCTTCTGCACGGTTTCCACCGCCGCTTTCAGCTTTTCCGGGTAGGCTTTGATAATCTTTTCGCAGCTGGTGCGGAGCTGGTCCATAGCCTGCTTGTTGTAGCGGATCTCCCCTTCCGGAATCTGGAAAAGGTCTTTGGCTATGGTCTTGAGCCCGTCTTCCAGGCCGATTCGGCCCTTCTCCTGGAGGTTCTCCTGGGCACTGCGGGTGAGCCAGTCCAGCAGCGGCGTGTCTTTCTCCGACAGGCCATCCAGCACGCGGTCCACGCTCTCGGTGATGAGGGCGTCGCGGTCCACCTGCACCTGGTACGACGCAAACTGTCCGATCTCCCGCGAAAACGCCCGCAGCGTCTGCTGGAAGAAGCGGTCTATGGTAGAGACGGCAAAGGCCGAATAGTCATTGAGGATGGCCGACAGCTGCTGCGAAGCCCGCTGCTGCAGGGCCTGGGCGCTGGGCTGGACGGCCGGCACCAGATCATCGTAATACGGCGACTTCTCCGGGTTCTTGCTCAAGGTATACAGCTCTTTGAGGATACGGCGCTTCATCTCGTCCGTGGCCTTGTTGGTAAAGGTGACGGCCAGCACATGGCGGTATGCGTCGGGCTGGTCACTCCCCACGATGAGCCGGATGTATTCCCGGGCCAAGTTGTATGTCTTGCCGGAGCCTGCCGACGCCTTGAGTATCTTGAGCATACCTTACAAAGATACAAAAAGACCGGAAAACAAGAAAGCGGGTGGGGGCTTCTTTGGCCGACGTTGCAGGTCAGGGGCCTTTCCGTTGCAGGTCCGCAAAAAGCTGCTAGCCTGCGACGCTTTTCGGCCTTCTGTACGTTCTAACGCCGCAGGTCAAAGAAAAAATGCGGACCCGCGACAGTTCTCCCCTCCACCTGCGACACACCGGAAGCCACAGAGCCAGGGAGATCACGGAACCAGGGAGATACCGGTTCAGAGCCCGAAAATGCAAAAATTTTGTACCTTGTGCCCATAATGCGTTGTATTTTTACGTAACTTCGCAGGAGATATGAAACAAAACGGACTTACAAAAAAACAATTCCAGATACAGATGGTCACAATGGCCATCTATATGCTGCTGGCTGTCTATTGGATAGTTTCAGGTTTACGCTCTAACAGTCTCTTCCAATGGATACTGGGAGCTGTTTACCTCGCATTCATTGCCGCTTATACAGTCTATCTGATTATTCAACGCAAAAGACATCCGGTAGAGGACCCTGAGCTGGATAGGCAAGCCGTTGAGAATTTTAAAACAGGCTCAAAAGGTATGGCACTTGTGCTCGCCATCATTGCTGTTGGTTTTATGATTGCCTTTGGCCTTGTGGCACTGCTGAAATAAAAACCAATGAAAAGGATTTCACTCATGCTTTCGGCCCTTCTTCTGGGCATGAGCTGCCAAAACGGGGACAACAACCTCCGGAACGGGGATCTCATTTTTGTGGGGCTCCCGGTGGACTATGGCGCAGAGGCCGATTCTATGGATGCGGCCATCTCATCGGCCACCGGTGAAGCAGGAGAGCTGAATCTGATTCACGTAGCCATTGTAGAAATAAAGGCCGATAGCACGTGGGTGATCGATGCCACCATCAAACGCGGGGTGGACCGACACCCGCTGGACACCTTCCTAAAGGACTTCACGCTCCGCGACGGCAGTTATCCCGAGTTTATCTACAAACGCGTTCAAGGCATTGATGCCGATGCCGCCGTGGAAAGGGCCAAGTCCCTCTGCAGGCGAGAATACGACGTCCGGTTCCTGCCGGAGAATGAGGCGCTCTACTGCACAGAACTGGTACAGGTATGCTATCTGGATGACCACGGGAAACCCATCTTCCAGAGCGAGCCCATGAACTGGCTGGCTCCGGACGGCACCATGCCGCCCTATTGGGAGAGGCATTTCCACGGGCTCGGAATGGACGTTCCCCAGGGCGTCCTGGGTACAAATCCTCAAAAAATGTCCCAGTCCCCTTACCTAAAAAAGCTAAGTTGCCGTTGATGGCAACTTAGCTTTTTTAGAAGTGCGCTCTTAGGGACTCGAACCCTAGACCCGCTGATTAAGAGTCAGCTGCTCTACCAGCTGAGCTAAGAGCGCATTCAGTCTGGTTTTGTGACCCGTTCGGGGCTCGAACCCGAGACCCCAACATTAAAAGTGTTGTGCTCTACCAACTGAGCTAACGAGTCCTCCGTCCCAAATCGGGATTGCAAAGGTAGTAACTTTTTTGGAATCCGCAATAATATTTTTTAAAAAATTTATGCGCTGTAGTCTTTGATGTGCTGCTCCTGGGAGAGGCGGCACACCAGAAGACGGTCTTTGGATTCCGCAACAATGTATCCGTCAAGGCCTTCCACCACCACGGTCTTTTCAGAGGCCGTATGGACAAAGCAATTCTGGCAGCCAAACAGGCGCACGTCCTTGCCCACCACGGAGTTGCCGTCTTCATCGGCCTTGAGGTGGGTCTGGACGGAGCCCCAGCTTCCGAGATCGCTCCAGGCCAGGTCTTCGGCTATGACATAGATATAGGGAGACTTCTCCATCACGGCGTAGTCGATGGAAATCTTTTCGCAGGTGGGGAACAGGCGGCGGAGTTCGGGTGTTTCCTTTTCCGTGAAGAAGGAAGGGGCCAACTCATCCATGATGGCGGCAATCTCCGGCACATAGGCCCGGAGTTCCCGCACGATGGTGTTCACATTCCACACAAAGATACCGGCGTTCCAGAAATAGTGGCCGTCTTCCAGATAGGCCAGGGCCGTATCCAGGTCCGGTTTTTCCTTAAACTCGCTCACTTTCACCAGCTGGCCGTGCAGGGCCTCGGCGGCGTGGATGTAGCCGTATCCGGTCTCCGGACGGGAAGGCGTGATGCCCACGGTGACAATGGCGTCCCGCTCCTCGGTGAAGGCCAGGGCCTTGGCGATGGTCTCTGCAAACTCTTCGGTTTTGAGCACCAGCGCATCGGCCGGGGTTACCACAATGTTGGCATCCGGATCCTTCTGGCCAATCTTCCACGAGGCATAGGCAATGCAGGGGGCGGTGTTGCGGCCCTCCGGTTCGGCCAGGATCTGGTCTTCCGGGATGGCGGGCAGCTGCTCCTTCACCAGGTCCACGTACTTCTCTCCGGTGACCACCCAGAAGTGGTCCGGGGCGCAGACGGGAGCAAAGCGGTCTACGGTGAGCTGGATGAGACTGCGGCCCACGCCCAGCACATCGATAAACTGTTTGGGAACATCCGGAGTGGAAAGCGGCCACAGCCTGCTTCCAATACCACCGGCCATTATGACAACGTGTGTATTCATAAGTTCAAGTGTTACGAACTACAAATATACAAAAAAAATCGCACCCTTCTAGCGCTGGCACATAACTCACTAGTACACTGTATTTTAACAACATGAACGGGTAGCCCCAGGCTACCCGTTCTGTGCGTTATGTATATGATAATCAGTGCAGTAAGTGCCAGCGCATGCAACTGTCCTATTTTTTTATTACTTTTGTAGTGTTATGAAAAGAACTCTGATACTGATGGTCCTTGTTTTGCTGGGCGGCCTTACGGCTATGGCGCAACTCAAGGAGAAGGCGACCGCCCGGGAGCTGCGGGAGCTTGTGAATCCCGGGAACAAGGTCTTTGTGATCTTTGACGACAAGACCGGAGATATTGACGAGAAGGCCCAATTCATTGTGGAGTTCCTGACTCAGGATGCCCGCTGGAAGGTAGTGGAGAGCCTCAAGGAGGCCGATTTTGTGCTGTACGTGGAGGGTCATTCCGGCCGCTCGGAGCATTCTATTACCACCAAGACCTATTACATGACTCCCACCATCCGCCGCAAGGACGGCACCGATGTCTGGACCGGAGAGACGGTCTATGACTGGGCAAGTCTGGCCAACGGATTCAAGGCCGTGAAAAGCGTGTCCTGGAGACTGGTCCAGTCGCTCAAGAAAGGCCTGTCCAAAGAACTGGGAGAAGATCGGATTCTGTTAACCGTATAATAGTTCCTATGTTTGAAACCCAAATAAAAATGGAGTGAGCTCTGGCGAGCTCA